>SDBT01002426.1_pt1 | contig 32972 bp, 43 predicted proteins | sample 2277101 | NCBI WGS metagenome assembly SDBT01 (sample SAMN10404973, study PRJNA504765) | marine sediment metagenome | isolation source: marine sediment core GS10_PC15, 103 cmbsf | place: Arctic Ocean: Southern Knipovich Ridge | collected 2010
GCTCGAGGGAATCCGCACGCTTGCGATGACGACCGGCGCGAAACTCAAGCTTACCGGCCTGGTCCGAGATCGCGTCCGCCTCGCACCTCTCGCCTTTCAGGTACGCGGCGACTGCGAGCGCTTTCTCATCTCGGTCGAGCTCGAGGGCGTCGAGCGCCGCTAGCGTATCCTCGGTGAGCTCACCCGTGTCTCGGTCCACCTCGTCCGCGAGCAGAACCTCAATCGCGTCTGCGATTTTGAAAAGCTTCACTAGAACGCTCCTTCGTGAATGATCGTTTCGCCTTCGCCGTCCACCTCTGCCTTCTCAATGCAGTCGACGAGCTGGTTCACGTCATCCATGTAGATCACGGCGCCGTGCTCGTCGTGTGCGAGCTCGCACGCCTCGCCCGCTACCTTGCGAATCGATCCGGCCAGCGATTCCACATCCTCGTGGACGATTTTCGCCTTCTCGCTCGCCGCCCACGCCAATAGTGATTCGGCTCGCGCGCAGGATTTCGCGTAGAGCATTTTCCGTTGAGGGTCCGAGGCGAGTTTGCGCTGGGGATTCGAGCTCCGCGCGGTGCCCGAGCTCCGACTCGTGCTGGTGCGCTGGGCCGGCGGGTCGTGCGGCACCTCTTCTGCGGACACCTCGCCGAACCCCACGAGATCCGAGATGGCTCGATTCTTGGCGCGGGTATGCGCGTGGGAGCGCAGATTGTGAACCGTGGCGTTCGCCTTCGACGCGATCTCGTCCACCTCATCCGTGCGGTTTCCGTCTCGCCAGACGTAGACCGCCTTCTCACTCGCGAAGCACGATCCGTCACCGTCTGCATATCGACCATTGGGAGCCGTGGCGCGGTACACCACGACGTAGCCCCAATCGGGTCCGCCGTCGTGTGCCATCGACGTCTCTGACACGAGCTCGAGGCGCAGATTGAAAGCCGTTGCGACGCCTCGCCAGTAGTTTTTCTTCCTGAACTTCCTGCGCTGAATGGTGATGATGCAGTCCGGCATGGCTGCGTCGAGTGTTTTCTGGATCGCGTGGTATTCCTTGATTGCCTCGGCCACGTCACCAGGTGCAGCTCGCACCATTGCGGACGAGACGGACACGTCGACCACGTCTGTCGGCTCTGTCGGATCACTGGGGATCAATGCGGATTCGCTCACGTTACCTCCCAAAAAGATTGGCGCCGAGATGATTCCGTCAGGGAGAATCACCCCGGCGCCGTGCTACCAGCTCACCCCCTAGGTGCTTTTCGCTGGCCGCAGCCGCGATCACCGACCCTCGGGAACGCGGCAAAAAAAATCACGGCTCGTGCCGCAATGACTTGGAGCTAAGCAAAGCTTCCCCCCCGCGTAGCGGACCCTCGAGCCAGCGGACGCGCTGCAATCCGTTACGAGCTCGACCCAACGGCTCGACTTTCCAGCGGCTGCGCGTGAGGTGTTCGAGAAACGCGGGCGCTGTGCTCATCGGCTCTCTGTCGGCTGGTCGCTGTATTTCAGATCGTCTAAGAATGCGGCGAGCTCGGGTTCCTGGGTGATCACGATGGCGCGGAGCACCTTGATCGTCGCCACGGGCCACAGTATCAGACCGTTGATCCAAAACTCAAGGTCGTTTTTCAGGGACTGACCCGTTGCCGTCGTCGCCTGATCGATCAACACGGGGCGCAGTATGTCGATTTCGTCACCGTCCAGATCGATGGTGACTTGATCGAATTTGCAGACCACGCAGGCGAGCTCACCGTCACGCTCGAGTAGTGAGTACGCGCAGACCGAGCACGTCGCGAAAGGGTTACGCCCTAAAACTCTCGCCATTTCACCTCTCATCCAAAGAGTGTAAAAAAACCTTACCGACCAACGTGAGCTCTGTCAAGAAAATTCGCCTTTCTTTTGTGGATGGTGTAGAAAGGGGCATGGCCGAGCTGCACCCGTTCGAAAGGCTCCGAGCTCGGATCGAGCGCCAGACAGGAAAGCCGTTCACGCGCAAGGATCTCGGCGCGTCGCTGGGGATCTCGCGACCCTACGTCACCATGATCGAGCTCAGGAACGCGCCGCCAGGGCGCAAGGTGGGCTTGAGAGCGTGGGATCTCTACCACTCCCACTGGGTCGCCATGAGGGTGAAGCTGGACGAGATCCTGCGCGATCCTCCGGCGAGCTCGAGCGCAGCGTGATCCTTTCCGGGCGGCGGCTGGTGTACGCCATCCTCTCATCCTATTCCCAGTACGCCGGTCGTCGCCTCGTCCATCATCGATGAACTAGCCCGCCGGGGCGCCGCCTTGGGGGGTGGGCTTTGCCGTCTCGAGTGATTCGCAGCGAGATCAATTCCAGCCGATCGCTGATGAGGGTCAGCCTCGGAGCTGATTACCTTTTCCGATGTCTATTGGTGGCCGTCGATGATTACGGGCGCTTTGATGCGCGGCCAGAGGTCGTCGCCGCGGCCTGCTATCCGATGCGTCGTGAGATCACCCTAGAGCAAACCTCTGTTTGGCTCGGCGAGCTGGAAACCGAGGGTTGTATTCAGACCTACGAGGCAAACGAGCGCCCCTATCTCCACCTCACGAATTGGGAGCGACACCGCTCGAGCGCGCGCCGCGCGGCGCGGTCGAAATACCCGGCTCCGGGAGGCGATAGCCCGGCCCAGACCGGATTTGTCTACTGCATCCGCCGCGGCGACGATGGGCCGGTGAAAATAGGGTGGGCGCTAAGCCCCAAACAAAGGCTCGAAACCTTGCAAGCCGGAAACGACGCTGCTCTTAATCTATTGGGGTGTATTCCCGGCGGGCGCGATCTAGAAGCGAAATATCATAATCAATTCACAGGCTTGAGAATCAGGCACGAGTGGTTCAAGGCAGAGGAGTCAATTCTGTCCGTATTTGTCCCGGATGTCCCGGAGATCCGGGGGATCCGGGGGATCCGGGGGATCCGCCCGTCTGTCGAGTGTCGGGTGTCGAGTGTCGAGAAGAAGAAAGAGCCGCGCCGTTCCGGCGCTCGTGTGACAGGTGCGGTCGCACCCCCGGAGGGACTGAGCGAAGAGGCGCATTCCGATCTCTACCGATGGGCGGGGGAAAATCACTTCACCATCGCTCAGACGAACCACGCGATAGAGACGGTCCTTGGCTGGGGTCGCGCCAAGGGTAAGCGCATGAAATCCTGGCAGCAGGCGATCCAGAACGGGATGCGCGCTGGGTGGGCCTTGCCCCAGCCGACGAAACACCCGCCTTCGCGCCCATGCGAGAAGGAATTTCAGCCGACCGAGGGCGTGCGATTCAGCGACGACGAGCGCAAGGGAGCTGCAATCGTGCTCGAGCTCAGAAAGCGCGTTCATCATCCGACCGCGATCCAGATCGCAGACGAGCTCTCAAAAAACGGACTGACACAGCTAGCCGATATTTGGAGGGGTGAAGCTTGAAAATCCTACTGCGTGTTTCGATTCTACTAATGCTTATCTCGTCGTCGGCCAGTGCAGCCGACCCAGAGTGCATCGATATTCTGCCGACCCAACCTGGGCAAGTTTTCGAGGTGGGGACCGATGGGCTTGTCCGGTTCTGCACGCCATTCGAGTCAATCGCTGGCTTCGCCTATCCAGACGTGCCCACCTTTCAGAGCTGCACGGTGATCTACGGGTCTACCCAGGACCAGGTCATAGCTGGTTCAAACTTTCACCCGAGTACCGTTCAGAGCTTCAAGGCATCGGGCGGCGTGTTAGTTAGAGAGGGCGACCATCTCGTCCGGGCTTTCTGCACCCTAATGGATGGAACACAAGGGAGGTCGGTGAACATCGTTTTTAGGTTTCCCGCTATCGACCGAACCCCCGGACCACCGCTCTTTATTCCGTAGGTTTCTCGACTGGCTACGCAGATTGTTTGGAGGATGAAGTGACCGACCAGGGACCGTCGAAGAACGAGTGCGACTGCCCCCTAACCGACGGGGTACACGAAGCGCGGGGTTGCAAATTAACCGATCCCGACTGGGACCATGGTTGCGATAACTGTGAACAGCGCCCCATTGTTCCTGCAACCGGGCTGTGTGGGCCTTGTACGTTTGGCGAAGCAGCCACGGCTGGAGGTAACTGGTGACCGACCAAGGCCCGTCGAAAGAGGCGTTGGCTTTCGCTGCTGAACTATTCCCCGATCTTATTTGGGTTGGCGTGGGCGTTACTGCCACGCATCGTCGTACCGCAGCCGACGTGTTCGACTCCCACTGCGCCGAGCTGCGCGCCGAGATGGAGAGGATTGAGGGTCAGTGTCGCACCTGCGTCGATCATTCCAACACTCTAGTGAGTAATAACGAACGCCTCCAGGCCGAGGTGGAGAGGCTTGAGACAACAGTCTTCGACCAAAGGATATTTTGCAAAGCTAGCTTGGATCGCAGCCGACGCCTCCAGGCCGACAACGAGGCGCTGCGAGACGAGTTAAAGGGTGTGCGCGATCGGATTAAATTCGCAGCCAATTCGGATGCGGGAATCGTTGCGACGATTGACCACCTACTCGCCCAGCAGAAGGACGGGGACGATGGGTGAGAAGCTGACGGCCGAGGAGCTGGCTGGAAGATACTACGTATCATGTTCTGCTAGTTACAGACGACTACGTGACGAAATCCACGCAGCCGAGCGCGCTGCTGCGGTGGAGGCGAGGTTGGATGAGCTAGATAAAGTACAGGCCAAGATTCAATGGCTCCACAAGAACATATTCGACGGCTTGGCAATCATACGCCTACGGAATAAGTGGTTCAAAGCCCGCCGACGCGAGCTGGAGGGGGAGCGATGACAAGCCTAGAGATGCGCGTCCTAGCCGAAGCCTGGGCGGTCGACGGGAACCTCGCCCTACGCGATCAATGGATCATGGCCGCCGAAGTCTGCGACCGACTCGACGCGGTACTAGAAGCGCTTAGTCCGTCGCATTTACGCAGACCGCCGCGCCGCGGTGTCGAGCTGTGACCCTCATTCGCCGCTATCAGATCGTGTGGTGGGACTTGCAGGTCGGCTGCACGCCGGATCTGTTCGACCCGCTGAGCGGCGCCGGCTGCGGGTGTTTCACTGAGGACAATTAGATGGATTTCGTTGACCACACCCTCGATCAATTCGACAACGATGATTCATTCCGCATGGAGATCATGCGCGCTGGTGCTGACCCAATTTTCACAGCGTATCAATTAAAAATTGATCTATGGAGAATTACAGAGAGCAACTACACAATCAAAACGCCAGACGATCTACGAGCCTGGCAGATCAGCCACGCTCTAAACATCGCAGCCGCAGACGGAAAGAAAGTTTCCGTTACACATTTCAATGATAAAGAGCAGGTCCATAATCCAAACGGCCAAATGCAGCATTCGACAACGCTCCTGAATGCACCCGCTTATCTCTGGATCTCCGCGGTTATGCGCGAGCTCAGAACCCAAGCAAAATCGATCAAAAATGTCGAGCTGACACCAGAAATGGTAGGCGACCCGATCATGTGGTGGTGTTTTCAGAAACGCGCTCATATTGGGGGTGGAGATTCATTCTCCTCAATATTGTTACAGAGATTGCATAACGGTCTGGGTGTAACGATTGATTCGCTCGCTATGGACGGCAGACTCACCTATCAGACAGGGAACACTTTATGGGGTACGCCTGCTGTGGGCGGTCCAGAGGGGAAGGTCGATATTCTGAGCATGATCATCGTCATGCTGACCTTTCTAAATTCTCCATACATCCCGAAGGAAATTAGACAGGTTTCACGCGCGGCCAGACGCCGAGCTCCGGGCGTGAGCTACAAGCCGAGCGTATGGGTGGATCTCCGAGCCATTAACGGCGATGGATTGAGCGGTCCGCCTGGGAGCGGAGGGCGGGAGTTTTCGCACCGCTGGCTCGTGCGCGGACACGTTCGCGAACAGTGGTATCCAAGCGAGAAGAAACACCATGCGATTTTCATTCCGCCATACGTCAAGGGGCCTGACGGAAAACCGCTGATCATCAAACCGAAACGTGTGATTCGTTGAGCCGCCGCGCCAACACCAGAGACGCAGGCGAGCGCGAGATCATCGATGCGCTCGAATCGGTCTACGCTTCCGTACTCCAGCTCAACATGGAGGACGTGCCCGATCTCCTGGTCGGATACCGCGGGAGGTGTTTTCTATTCGAGATCAAGGCGCCCAAGGGGCCGCGCGGCGGATCGAGTGCGGATGGGCAAGAGCTCAGCATCGGTCAGCGTGAATGGTTCCAGCTCTGGCAGGGGCATCGCGAAGTGATTCGGACACCAGCCGATGCGCTCGAGGCTATCGGTGCAACGTCAAGTGGGGGGGATTGAATGCCGGACTGGGAACGCGAATGGCTCACCACTCACGAGCTCAACTATCTGAGGAATCTCGGACTGCACCGCGACTCGGGGCGCTTCGCCTCGAATCGAATTCGCCCTGATCTTCGACCCTGGCGGCTCCAATGCCTGCGGGGCTACGTCAGAGCTGCCTCGAGCAAGCCCGAGCGCGACTGGGGTCGGATCGACCCATTCCCCTGCGTGCAGTACGCGATAGACGAGATCGCCCGCATTGAGGCGGGAGGGGAAGCCTTCCCGTTGAAGTCAGAGCACTATCAGCGGCCACAGGCTGCCCTCAGAGGCGATACGGTCAAAAACACATACGACGTGTCGCGCCACTGATCTACGCCCATCCTGGGCGATTCTCCAGAAAACACCCCTGATTTTTGAAGCCCCTGGCGAGCTCGTTACGCCTGGGCGTAGCACTCTCGGAATCGTCATTCATCGCGCAGACTTGCGTTAATTGCCCCGAAAAGGGCCGTTTTCGGCCGAATTATATCGCGTGGCTCAACTGCTAAGCGGTTCGGCCAGCTCTGCGCTTTTTGTGCTGTATTTTTTTCACCACACCCCACGGTTATTGACCCCGTTGGGAGGGCTTTTTCACACATGCGGCATTTGACCCACCACTACATATTGTGGTATCCCCGTTGACCGACCACAAGTGTTCCATATGGAACACTGGGGCATTTGACCCAGGCTGGACGGGGTATGGATGGCTGGCGAGGCGACGAGATTCGCTCCGGGGCAGATCGGAAACCCCGAGGGCCGGAATCAATACACCTACCGCCGCGACTTCGAGCTCGCGATAGCCGATCTCCTCAAGGGCGTTTTCGAGTTTCGCCGCGAGCTGGTGCCGGATCACGAGGGCGCCAAGGCGCGCTGTCTGATCTGCAACGCGCTCCAATGCACGCTGTACGTCGGTCAGAACATGTATGCGCACGCCGGCTGCATCGATCAGATCGGCGAGCTCACCCGCGGCCAGGTGATCGCCTTGATCACGGTGCAACGCGCAATGGCCGGAGACGAGAAGATGCTTCCGACCGTGCTCGACCGGCTGTGGCCCAAGGTCGACCGGCATGAGATCGAAGTCATCGAAGCTGCTCCAGCAGAAGCGCTCATCTCTCGACTGGATTCTATCGCGAAGCGCAAAAAGGCGAGCGGCGATAATCGGAAGTCTCGACGAAGCCGAGCGAATGGCTCTGGAAAACCTGCTGCATGAGTGGCCGCTATTCGCCCGTCCGAATCAGCTCGAGCCTGGTTCCGATTTCTGGATCTGGCTTTGTCAGACAGGTCGAGGGTGGGGGAAGTCAAGGACCATTCTCGAGGCAGCTCGAGCTCGAATCGACGATGGGCGATGGCGCACCGTCCTTGCGGCTGGACCCACTTGGCAGGACACGATGGACACTATCGTCGTCGGAAGCGAAAACGCGCCCGGCCTTATGGAGCTGTGGCCTTCACATCGCAAGCCCGTACTCAGGCGCGGTGGCGACGATCCTCATATCCGTTGTTGGAATGGTGCGAAGATTCGCCTCCGCGCTGCGTTCAGCGCCGAGCGCTTTCGTGGCCCGAATAACGACGGCGCTGTCCTCGACGAGCTCGACGCCTGGAACCCAGAGAAGATGAGCGCAGCCGAAGCCTTCGCTCTTGCAGAATTCAGCGTCAGGACCGGACCCGATCCTCGGATCTTCTGCGCGGCGACGCCCAAGCGCGGACGTCTCGTGTCGAAACTGCGGATTCGAAGCGACATTCACGTCACGCGCGGATCGCTTCTCGACAATCTCGACAATCTCTCGCCGACATTTGCCAAGGCGATGCTCGCGCAGTACGTCGGGACGCATCTCGGAGATCAGGAGATCCACGGCGAGATGCCCGAGCAAGCCGAGAAGGCAATCGTTACAGCCGAGCTCATCGATGAGAACAGAGTCTCGAGTGCGCCCGATCTGGTGCGCGTTGTCGTAGGCGTCGATCCCTACGGGGGAGGTGGAGACGCCTGCGGGATCGGTGCATCCGGCAAGGGTGTGGACGGCGACGGTTACGTCCTCGCGGATCGGACGTGTCGCCTTGGGCCGGAGGGGTGGGGCCGGCGCGTGGTAGAGACGGCGCTCGAATTCGATGCGGAGGTCATCGTCGTCGAGACGAACTACGGCGGAAATATGTGCATCTCGACGATCACGGCTGCGGCCAGCGCGATGGGCGTCAGGCTGCCTCGGGTCAAGGGAATCCCGCACACGAAGGCGAAGCATATTCGGTTCCAGCCTGTCGGCGCGATGCACGAGCGCGGCGAGCTCCACCACGTTGGAAACCACGACGAGCTCGAGGGCGAAATCGTCATGTTTACGCCCGAGAGTTTCGAGGGCGATGCGTCGCCGAATCGCACCGACGCGTGCTGCATGTCGCTGATTGAGCTCTTTCCGCAGCGACCGATGCGGAGCGTGAGCGAATCGCTCGACCAGTGGGGGGCGCCGAATGCCGAGCCTGCGTGAAAGGCTCCACTCGTGGACTACGCCCAAGGAACCCAATGAGGCGATGCAGCGAGCGATTGAAGCGATCATTTTTCACCCGTCTGCACGTTCCACGTTCGGACCAGGCATCGGGAACCAGGCGCCGCACGCGACACTACTCCGCGAGAATATGGGCGTTGCGGACATGGGGACGCGAGCCATTGCGAACCGCGTCGGCACGCTGAACCCGCTCGTCAAGGTAGATCGACCAGGCCCGAAAGGGACCACGATTGACGAGACGCTAGACGACCACGTTCTGAAAGCGCTTCTCGACAAGCCGCATCCGAACCTGACTTGGTTCCAGCTCGCGCGCCTGACGACGCAATACATCGTCACCGTGGGCGAAGGCTACTGGCTCAAGGTCGGCTCGAGGCTGGGCGTACCGACCGAGCTCCACCCGATTCCACCAGGTAGAATTTTTCCGCTGCTGTCTCGCAACGTGATCCAAGGCTATCGGATCAACGACGCGGACGGCAGAGCTCACGACGTCGAAGCGCGCGAGGTGGTGCGGTTCTATTTCCCAGATCCCGAGGCGCCGTGGTCTAGTGAGGGATACCTCGGACCCAACGGCGTCGAAACTGATTCGATGAAATTCGCCGGCCAGTCGCTGCGCTCGCACTACCAGAACGACGCGACGCCCAAAACGGTACTCGAGCCGACGCAGATCGATTCTCCGAAGTTTGACGACATCGACATGTCGCGGCTCGCGTCTCTCTGGCAGCAGAAATATCACAATCGACTCGGAACAGAGACGGGGACGCCAGGCGTCGGGCCGCTGGGTTACAAGCTGGTTCAAATTCTGCTGCAATCAGGCGCCGACATTCGTCCGCTGCTCGAATTCTGGAGCGACGAACAGCTAATGAATTTCGGCGTGCCGAAGTCGGTGCTGGGTAAGGTGGTATCCGGCGACCGCTCGAGCGCCGAAACTAATCAGTACGTTTTCGACCGATACACTGTGCTGCCGATTGCGACGCTGATCTCCCAAGGGATCACCTACCAGCTCGCGCCCGATTTCGATTCGTCCATCTTCTGCGAATTCGAGCCGTTCGTCAGCGATGACAAGAAATTCCAACTCGAGCAAGAGACAGCGGACCTAAACGGCAAGGTCAGATCGATCAACATGATCCACCAGGATCGCGGCACAGATCCTGTCGAGTGGGGAGATGACCCGGTCGGAAAGCTTGGCGAGGTGCCCTACGACCCGGGCGGAGGATTCGACCTCGAGCCTGACGAGCCAGACGCGCTGGGCGATCTCGAGCTCACCGATGACGATTCCGGGGGGGAAGAGGAAGCGCGAGCGAGGCGGGCAGGGTCGGCTCTAAGGTCGCACAGCGTACCCGTCGGCTCGAAAGGTCGAGGATCGTTCCGCGCCCGCGCTTCCTTTTTCTCGCCGAAAGCCGAATGGCTGCGCCAGGTGCATACCGAGCTGCGCTTTACCCCATCGTTTCAGCGAGCTCTGGCGATCATCTTCCGACAGCAGAAGAAAGACGTGCTTGCGAAGTTCAAGGCGCAAATGCCGCGAGCTCGGATCACGGTAGACCAGCTATTCACGCCCGCCGAATGGCGCGAGAAATTCGAGATGAACGTCGAGCCTGTGCGCGTGGCCGCGTTTGAATCCGTGATGAAGTCGACGCTCGAGGGATTCGGAATCGATGAATTCATTTTCAATGACGCGGTCAAGGCGCAGATCGAGCGCCAGGGCGGCGCGATGATCACCCACGTCAATCGCACCACGAAGCGCCGCCTAGACGCTGCGATCAAGCGGATACAGGCGGAGCTCATCGAGGGCGCCGACACGGGGCAGGGGATCGAATCCATCGCCCGCTCGATTCGCAAGGTATTCAACGTGCGGCAGCACGAGGCGCGCACCATCGCACGAACCGAGATCGGTCGCGCGTCCACCGTGGCGCAGCTCGAATCGTTCGCCATTGCGGGGGTCGAGTCGCAGACGTGGCATACGTCGATGGATGATGCCGTGAGAGACGCGCATATCCCGATGGAGAACGTCACAGCGCTGAAAGGTGAGCCGTTCCTCGTGGACGGTGAGCAATTGGCCGGACCCAGGGAGGGATTCGGCGGAGCTCAGGCCAGCGCAGGCAACGTGATCAATTGTCGATGCTTCCTTACGCCGGACATTTTGGAGGGTTAGGCAATGAAGCGATTTCGATTCCTCGTGGTGCTGCTCGCGTTTCTACTCGCGAGCTCGAGCGCGTTCGCTCGCAATATGAACGAGCGCCAGGTCATCATGGCGCTGACTGAGGTCGCGACGGGTGCGCCTGTATCGGTGACGATCTCCAACCCGAACCATCTGTACGGATACCTCATCGTCAAGACAGAAAACGAGACGGCGTCAGCCTCTCTCGTTGTCACCGCTCTCCTCGTGACAGAGCTAGGGGATATGCTGATCTGCACGAGCTCTGCGGTGCTCACGGACACGACGGTCTATATCGCTCTGGGCGGCGGCATGATCAACGTGGCGACCGGAGCTGTGGAGGAAGGTATCGGGGATCGCTGCGAATTTCCTACAGGTCGCAGGATGAAATACACCTTCACGGTTACTGGCGCTGGGGCCGACTTTGACGTCACCGCGGACATGGAGTGGCTACAACATTGATCGGATTCGTCATCACAGGTACGGGGCGCTGCGGTACAGGGTATGCCGCAGAGGTGCTGTCGTCTGCGGGTATCGCTTGCGGGCACGAAGAGGTATTCGGACCCGAGGGCGGAATGGAAAAGGCGCGATCCTCTGACGCCAGTCAAGGCGACTCATCGTGGCTCGCCATCGAGTACCTAGACGCGCTGCGACTCGAGCGCGTTCCGATCATCAATCTCGTGCGACACCCGGTCGCCGTCGTCAACTCTCTCGTCGGGATGCGCTTCTGGAGCGAGGACGAACACGAGCCGCATCGCAGTATCGCTGGAGCTCTACTCGCTCGGCTTGGATTCGAGTCGACTGGCAATGACGTGGCCGATTCGGTCGAGTGGGTCGGGCGCGTGATGGAAACGATCGCTCTGTATGCGAAGCCGTATCGGATCGACCGATCCAACATCGTGAACCTTGTTCAGCACGAGACTGGAATCGACCCGACGCGGGAGCCAGCGGAGATCCCAGCGAACTTCAACCAACGGTCGCGCGCTGCCTTCAGTCCGATGCAGCTCTCGCGCACGTCTGGCTGGAAACGATTACTCGAGCAAGGCAACGCCAACGGGTACCGGATGGACGTATGAGTAGGGGTAAAGGATCACGGAAGCGCCGCGGACTGCGAGCTCGCCTCAGTATGAAGGTCGAGCAGAAAACCGTCGCCATTCTGATACCAGCGACCGACGAGTGCAAGACAGGGTTTGCTATGTCGCTAGCGCACATGATCAAGAAAACGCTGATCGAGCGTCCCGATAATCTAGGCGGTATCAGCGTTCAGTCCTACGGCACGTCTATATTGCCTTTCTCTAGGCAAGTGCTCGCTCAGACTGCAATTGATCAGGGCGCATCGCACATGCTCTGGCTCGACTCGGATATGGAATTTCCAGACGATATGCTCATGCGCTTCATGCGCCACGATGAAGCGATCGTAGGCATCAACGCGATGAATCGACGCAAGCCTTTCCGATGCACGGCGCAGACCGGGCCAGGCACCGCTCTGGTGACGAACATGGAGAGCTCCGGTCTTGAGAAGGTTCATCGCATGGGCTTCGGGGTCGTGTGGATCAGGACAGAGGTTTTCACCCAGATTGAGAAACCCTGGTTCACGTTCGATTACGTGCCAGAGCTCGGCGTGTTCCGAGGCGAGGATTACTCGTTTTTCGAGAAGGCGAAGGCGCTCGGTTACGAGTGCTACGTCGATCACGACATTTCAAAACAGGTGTACCACGTTGGCAGCTTCGGATTCAATCCGCTGATGCTGTCGGTAGTCGATGGTCAATCTGCGCCTATCAGCGCACCCGAGGCGCCTGAGAGCGCACCCGAGGAGGTCTAGCAATGTGGGAACGAACGTCAGTGATCGAGCGCGCACAGGACGACGGACCCGGAGTGGTGCGCGGAACGCTCGTTACCAACGCGGAAGCATCGGACGGTCACATTCTCGACGTGCTCGGTATGGAAGCGACAGCGCCGGCTCCGATGCTATTCGGCCATGACGATTTCTCAGGCGAACGGAACCTGGGGAGCTGGGCGAATTTCACGAAGCGCGGAAACAAAATGTCAAAGCTTGGCGATCAGTCGCTCTTGGCCGCGGGTCAGATCGAGCTCGGCGGGACGGGTGATCGTGCGGACTGGCGAGCCGACATGGCGCATATGATCGACGCCGGCCACGTCGGAGCTCTATCGGTGCGCTGGGCCGATGGTAAGACTCCGCCCGTGAGGCGAGTCAATCTCCCGAGCGATCACCCGGCATTTGTGGACGACAGCAAGGCGACAGGTGCTCAGCGCTGGGGCCTGTTTTTCGAGTCGTCTCGACTCCTCGAGGGGAGCGTCGTGACAATCGGCGCCGACCCTGGTGCGCTCATGCACTGTTACCGCGGAGCGGAGGGCGCAGAACGCGAGCTCTGGAAATACGCCATGCGCGACGCAGGACCCATCGACACGATGCCTCGCGACGAGCTCGAGACGCATTTCGGAGCGATTCTGCGGCACCTCGCAGAGATGCCAGCTTTTCCAGCGCTCGAGGACGAACCCGATCCGACCGTCCTGGCGCAGATTCTGGAACGTATCGAGCTGATAGACGAACGGCTCGACGATCTCACGATTGACACTGGGCGTGTACCTGCCGATCCGCCCACGGCACCCGAGCGTGTAGAAGATGCCGCCCCGCTCGCGGCTCTCAGTCCGAAACTCCAAGCGCTCGCCATGCTGGAAACGCGCGGCGATGAATTTTCGCCTCTCAAGGTCGTGCGAGACATGCTCGCAGGGATCAAGGCGGATCGCGAGGAGATGCACGCGCGCTTTTTGGCGAAGGTCGAGGAGATGCGCGGGAGGGTATAGGCAATGAGCGAGCAGCAAACTCAGAAGGCTCCTGGTGGCGATCTGTCGCCCGAGGAGCTTGCACTCAGGCGGTCTGGTGGCGTGATCGCAATGGTCGAGTCGATCCGAAAGAAAGAGCGAGACAAGAACGAGGCGGAGATGATCGAAGCGCTGGCGCTCCTGGCCGCGCCGGATCGTGAGACGGTGCCCGAGCTCTACCGGCACACGGAGCCGCACAGGGGATCGGTGCAGACGGCAAGCCCGACAGACCCTCTCTACCGGCGAATGTCGGACGAGGTGCAGGAATGGCGGAACCCCGACTCGGATCACTGGATGGCCGAGTGGGTGCGCGGCTGCTACTCGGGCGACCACGCAAAGCAGCTCGTCGCTTCGGCGAAGCTGGAGGAGATCTACCCGCGTGCGGTGATGACCGAAGGCACGGCGGGTACGGGTGGTGCCGTCTCGACGGGAACGGGTGGTGAGCTGATCCCGCGTCCTCTCGAGGCAGTAGTGATGATCGCTCGCGATCGGATCGCGAAGATGCGACGTTTCGCAACGATCTTTCTAATGACGCGTCAGCAGCACAACATCCCGACCGCCGGCGCGATCACCGCGGCGATGGTCGCCGAGTCAACTTCGGGTGCGGATTCGTCGCCCGCCATCGCGCAGGTGCCTCTCGTGGCACACGTCGCGGCGGCCAAGGCGAGCACCACGAAGGAGCTCATGGAAGACGCTGCGATCAACCTGATCAATATCATCGCGACGCGAGGTGGTGGTGCGCTGGGCGTCCTCGAGGACAATCAGTTTTTCCGACTCGGAAGCGGCACGGCGCCGAACGTGACCAAGATCAGCGGGACGGCGTTCGCGGTGAACACCGGAACGGATCTCGCCTACTCGGACTTGCTGACGATGGTGTCGAATGTCGGCCAGCAGTATCGTGACGCGGGTGTCTTTTTCATCGCAGCGGACGTGCTCAACTTCCTCGCCAACGTGCGCGACGGAAACGGGCGTCCGTTCTACCAGGGCTTGCAGGAAACGCCAGCCCCGATCGGCGACGACCCCGGCATCGTGGGAACGATCCTGCGCAAGCCGGTTTTCGAAGTGCCGTTCACCGCGGGTGAAATCTGGTTCGGCGATCCGGCGCAGTACGCGCTGGGCAACAGGCAGGGCATCCAGATGGCCGCGAGCGAGCACGTGAGGTTCCTGGAGCGAGAGATCGTCTGGATTCTCACCGAGCGCATCGCGGGAAACAACACGGACGCTGCGGCAGCGCAGGTCGAAACGGCGGTGGCTTCGGCATCGTCGCTGTAGGGTGATCATCGGACCATCGGGGGAGGGGCTTCGGCTCCTCCCCCACTGAGGGAAACTCGGAGGGAACGTGAGCGAACAGAGAGATGCGATCGAACGGCTCAGGAAAATCAAGCGTCTCTGCATTACCTGGCCGCCGAATCAGGCAGAGGATCGGCTGGAAAAGATCAGGGAATTCCTGGCAGAAGCACCGAAGGCACCGAAGCGCTCAAGTCGGAGCTCGCGCGACCGTGCGGAGCGAGGCGGGAGGGACCGAGAGGAGTAGATGCCTGCCTATCCGCCCATAGGTGTCGTGCCCGGTCTGGTTTCAGGCTGGGTCAACACGGACATTCTGATCGGGACGTTTGGCGTCGCTTTGACCGTGTCGAAGATCCTCATTCGGCATACGGACTACGACGACAGCGGCGCGAGCGATACGAGCGTCATCGGCTCGGTTAGAGACGCGACGGGCGGAGGCGGTAGCGGTATCGCGTTCACGATTGTCGATCAGACTGAGTCGATTACGGTGACGCAGAATCTCGCTGTGGCTGCGGGTGCATCGCTGTATCTGCGCGTCACGACAGCAGCCGGCGATAACATGAATATAGGCGGTTGGGTCGAGCTCTCGGCGTCGGCTGGAGTCACCACGGCACTGACGAACCTCGGACGGGTGAAAGCCTTTCTGGGGATCACCGCGACAACAGACGATGCGCTCATAAATCAGCTCATCGCCAACGTGAGCGACGAGCTGCAAGGAAACATCCTTCCTCAGATCATCGAAGCAACTGCGACAGACGAGAAAGTCGATTCCATCGGGGATCACAGGCTGACGCTGCGTCACGCGCCCATCATCTCGATTACGGCGCTCGAGGAAGCCGGCTCCGTGCTGGTTCTGGATACGAGTTTCGAGCTCGAGGCGCAGGACAAGGAACGCGGCCAGGTGATCCGCATTTCTGGAACCAATGCGGCGCCGTGGGCTACGGGTCGTCGGATCGTGAAGACGACCTATCAGCACGGATACGCGACGGTGCCAGGCGCAATTGAGCAATTTGCGACCGAGCTGGTGTCGTTCGACTTCCGACAGAGCCAGCCAGGTGGCGGACGGTTCGGCCTGCGCGGCAAGGTTCTGGATACCGGGGGATCGAGCGACTACCTCGAGCGCGCCGACATTTTCAAGGCGGGTGCTTCGCGCCTCGCCAAGTATCAGCGAGCGTGGCTCTAGTGGCTGTATCTGTATCGTTCAAAATTGACGGTATCGAGAGGATGCAGGCGACTCTCGACCGGATCAGTCCTCAACGAGCGGGCGTGAATTGGGTAAACCGTGCGCTGGTTTTTGCAGGACTGCGCGTTCAAGAGCTCGCGTCATCGAAATATATCAAGCGCGGCGGGAGGGTCCGCGTTGCCGGACCCAAGGGAGGGAAAGGGAAGCTTACCAGCGCTGGGCCGATCTCTGGGAAGCTGACAAGCCGAAATGGCGGGGCCGGACTGGTCGGGAGTATCAGAGTCGACCGCGGGGGCCTGCCGCTATTCGTTGACATCGGCTCTGACAGAATCTACGCAGCCGTTCACGAGCTGGGTTTTTCAGGAACCGTCAGAGTATCAGCCCATACTAGAACCAGCGCGTTCGGACGAAAGACGAAGAAAGCATTCACGGTTCCTGCTCACTCTCGCAAGATGAAAATGCCCAAACGCCCGTACCTGGCACCAGCACTAGAGGATGCGTCGAAAGATTTCTCTGCGATTTTTGTGAAAGAGCTCGACAAGGAATTAGGTAGATGAGCGACGCGGGTGACATTGTGGACGCGATCTCGTCTGACGCCACGACTTCGATCTCCGGCGCGACAGTCGAGAAGCAAGCGACATCTGTCGAAGGCAGGGACCACGAGTTTCCGCTCGTGCAGATCCTCAACACCGACTACGACGTCGATACGCTCGACTGGCGTCAGGAAACCCGCAGATGGACGATCAAAGGTGCAGTGTGGATCGTCGCAGAGGGAAACACGCGCGACACGATGCAGGCGCACCTTGAGGCGTTCCGCGATCAGATCGCACTCGACCCGACGCTCGGCGGCGCCGTGGACTATTCGACCATCGTGCTGGCTGTGCCAGAATCTCACAGCGACTCACCGCGTATCGCAGGCTTTTTTGAAGTCCGCGCGGAGCTCGTAGTCTAGTGGCGACCGTTGCATCCATCGCAGCTCTCATCTCTACCAAGGTGATCGCCAACACGAACGCGACCGCGGATCTCGCTCTGTCTGTGGGCAAGGAAAAAAAGATCACCTCTGGGTCGATCCAGTTTCGACAGCTCGCCGTCGTCGCAGGCTTCGACAGGCGAGACTCCAATATCAGCTACGACGCGGGCAGCTTCGCGATCACGATGGTTCATTACCTGAGCGACGCGACAGACGTCGACACCTACTTGACTGGAAACGCACTGGCCGATCAGCGCGTCCTAATGGACCCTGATTTTTTCAGAACCATCGCGGGTGTGTATCTGACCCTCGAGCTCCCTGAGATGGATCTACCCGAGCGTGTCGGGAACGTGATCGAGTACACAGTGACAGTGCAGCTAGCGATAGCGGCATAGAGGAGAAAGACAAATGGCGAAATTCAATTTTGGTGCGGCTGTCGCGTTCGCTCCGCAGACCGCAGAGGGCACCTACAATGCCGCTCTCGACGCTATCGGGGCGACGCTTCTAGATTCGGACGGTTTGTTGCTTGGCGACCCAGAGAGTGGCGTCAGCGAGTCTGGACTGACGCTGACGCTAGGTCGGGGCAAGCGGGACAAGGCGTTTATCGGAACGTCGTTCAGCCGAACGATCTCCGACTTCCTCAAGGCGGACGTCCGCACGTTCACCTTCTCGTTTCCATTCTGTGGAAATCGAGCGGATGCGTCAGGACCGCCTGTCGACGGAGATGCGATTCCGTTGACGGGGATCGACGCCATTCTCGAGGGTGTCGGCCTGGTGGGTACTGCATGGGGATCTGGTGTTGGACATTCCTATGTGTTCGGAAGCCCGCCTCCATTCTCGGCTCTGGTCTACGTCAATGGCAGTCGGTTCGAGTTTCTGGATTGTCGAGCTCAGCTTTCGGTGCTTTTCGAGCCGACAGGAATCCCAATTGCGACGGCGACGGTTGAGGTTGGATCGATCAAAGACCAGATCGTTTCGGCTCTGCCGATCACAGTGACCTACGGGGAACAGGCGACCGTATCGGCGCCGATCATTGAGGCGGCGGCCTTCACTTGGCAGGATGCTCGTGGATTCAATACGTGTACGCTCGACATCACCCCGGCCATCGACACTCTCGGCGACTCCAATGCTGCGACAGGTCAGGTCAAGGAACAGAGCGACCGAGAGACGAGTCTCACCATGAACCTGTTCGGAGACGACACGGTCGACACGGGCTACGAGTACAGCCAGCTCATCGAGCCGACGCAAGGAAATCTGGATGTAGCGTCTTTCCTGATCGGCGACGTGATGAGCGGCACCGATGCCGTCAAGGCATTCGGGATTGACTTCCCAGATCCCGAGCTCGACGAGATGACGTCGGCGGCCCTGGGGACCAAGGCGTCTAACGAGATCAAGCTCATCGCGCGAGGCAGCGTTGCCAATAACGAGCTGAACCTCATTTTCCAATAGAGGCGAGATGTGGCCCGTGAGCAAAAGGTCAAAGTCCGAATTGAAGCCGATGACAAGGCTAGCCGTGTCATCGACCGGACAAAGGCTCGTCTCGAAAGCCTGGGGGCCGAATCTGCTGAGCTGAATCAGAGGTTCGCGAAAGGCTCGATTTCGGCTGACGACTTCTCGGCGTCGATTCAGAAGATCGATTCCGAGGCGACCGGCCTGAATCAGACTCTGAGCAAAAGCGGAGCGGAAGCCGCAAAGCTTGAGACGCGTCTCTCTCAGCTCGGAGTCGAGGCGTTAGAGGTTCGGGCCAGCTTCGACAGCGGGTCGATCTCATCGACTCAATTCGCGACGTCTCTATCCAAGATCGACAAGGAAGCATCCGACCTACGGCAAGCGCTCGGAAAGAGTGGAACCGAGGCTGAGAGGCTAGCGAGTCGCCTGGCAAAGCTGGCTGTCGAATCCTCCGACCTACGGGTGAAGTTTGATCAAGGCGTCATTTCGTCATCCAAGTTTGCGACAGAGCTCGGCAAGATCGATCAGGAAGCAACAGAGCTCAATGCGGCGCTCGAGAAGGGAGGGCGCGGCGCAGGCAAGCTTGAAACGAGGCTCAATGCCCTGGGCGCTGAGGCTGCGGAGCTCCGCCGACAGCTCGACACGGGCGCGATCTCATCTACCAAATTCACGAAATCGCTTGGCAAGATCGACAGAGAAACAGTCAAGCTGAATCGCACGCTCGCTCAGGGCGGCGCCAGCGCGGGCAGGCTTGAGAAGCGATTCTCTTCCGCAGCATCTTCGATCAAGGCGAACGCTCTGAAAATCACCGCGGCCCTGGTCGCTGTGGTGGGCGCGTTCAGACTGATCGAAAACTCAGCGAAAGAGATCGGCCAGCGCGGAGCTCTCGAGCGGAACCTGGCAGCTCAGGGAATCGCTATCGATACGTTCATCGGCGAGCTCAGGAAACTATCCGATAATCAGGTCAAAACGGCCGATCTGATCATCGCATCGAATCGAGCGATCAAGCTTGGGATCGAAGCCGGCGACATTGCGGGACTGTTGAAGGCTGCCGGTACGGCATCCGTCGAGCTCGGGCTTGACATTACGCAAGCCTTCAATGACATAACGCTAGGTGTCGGGCGCGCGTCCGTACAGATCCTCGATAACCTGGCAATCATCCTAGACTCAGCGAAAGCCTACAAGGATTATGCGCTCTCGATTGGCGTCTCTGTCGACGCTCTCACGAAGCAGCAGAAAACCGTAGCGATCTCCAAGTCTGTTCTAGCCGCCGCTGGCGACGAAACGAGGAAATTCTCAGAGCAGCAGGCGGCGCTGACAAGGAATATCAATCGCTCCAAGGCTGCATTCTCAGACTTCAAAAGCGCGACGGGCAGCGTACTCGGCGGACTGGTGTCTCTCACCACGGGAGGTCTGTCGATCACGGTCGTCGGTTTCTCCCTGTTCGTCGAGGTCGTGATCAAGGCGACGCGTGCGGTGACTGGCTTCCTGCGTCTGCTGCCTGGATTCGACGGAGCTCTCAAGGGAGTCGCGGAAGCGCTCAAAGATGCAGACGACGGTATCGATACCTTTCAGCAGAAGCTGGCGAAATTCTCACTGGATCTCGCGAGGGGCGGCGCAGCGTCTGTGCAGTTTGGCCTGGGCCTGGTCGATCTCGGATCGGGTGCGGAGGTGTCTGCCGGCAAACTAGACAAGGCAGGCGGCGCCGCGCAGGGGCTATCGGATCATTTCGCAACGGCGACCGAGGCGGCTATTGGACTGGGCGAAGCGCTCGGCCGCGTGACGAGTACCGAGCTCGAGCTCAAAATCGGCAAGATCAACGAAGCGCTCGACGAGTCGAAAGACAAGCTGGGCGAAAACAGCGAGGAATACACGCGCCTGCGAGCCATCGCAGAGGTCGAGATCGAGAAGCTACAGATACGGGTCGAGGGCTTGAAGGCTGGCCTGGGCGACGTAGCTCAGGCTGCGGCTTCCGTCGTCGGATCGTTCGATGAGTTTGGCGGAAGCGCAGGCACCGCTGGCGATGCAGTCGAAGCGCTGAGGCAAGCCCTCGAGCGAGCAGCGTCTGGAGCTCAGGCATCGTCCGCAAAGCTGAAAGATGCAAGCGACGCGGCGGTGAGTTTGACGGACAATTTCACCTCCGCGGAAGCTGCGGCGCTTGGTCTGGGTACTGCGCTCGGCGAGGTCACGAGCATACAGCTCGAGATCAAAATAGAGAAGATCAACCAAGCGCTCGAGGAATCAAAGATCATCCTGGGCGAGAACAGCGCGGAGTATATCCGCCTCCGCACGATTGCAGAGACAGAGATCCAGAAGCTCGAGGTGCGGATCGCAAGTCTGCGGCAAGGGCTTGGCGACGTGGCTCAGTCAACCGAGAGAGCTGTCAGCGCGCTTGGTAACTTCGGCCAGAGCGCTCTGAGCGCCGGCAAGTCAACAGACGGTCTGATCGACTCGAGCCGCACAGCGCGCGTCGAGCTATTGACCCTGGGCAGTCAGGTGATCACGACAGCGCAGCAATTTGACGAGCTCGCGGCGGCGCAGGGTAGAGCTGCGGCGACGTCGGCAGCCGTGGCGGGCGGGGGAAATCTCATTCTCGGCGGGACGCGCATCCGTCTACCTGGCGGCGGTAGCCGGCTCGTGCGCGAGTCGAGCCTCGCTGGAAAATTCTTCAATCCAGAACGTCGATCCATCGTTCTGCCTGGTGGTCGGGTGGTGTTTATCTAATGGCCTGGGGCAATCCGAAATGGTATTTCCTTCACGCTGCGCGCGCAGCCGGCGCGAGTTTGATAAGCGCACAAAACACGTTCGCCACGGATACCGAGCATTTTCTGATTGACGACAGACTCGGGTCGCTCTGCACGTTCACGGGTGCCGCGACGGATCATCATATCCAGATTGATCGCGGCGCAGGCACGCTTGAAGAGATCGACAGACTCATCATTCCAGTCGGTCACAATTTCAACGGCGAGAATGTCCGAATTAGAACCGACGACAACGCTGGCTTTTCGTCGCCTATTTCGATCCTCTCTCAGACCGCTATTACGTCCGCTGGATTGATCAACCTGGCTGCGACGAGTGGCACCGCTGGAGATCGCACAGCGCGTTACGTTCGCTTCGACTGGCCGGCATCGTCGTCGACCAATTGGACGATTCCCGAGCTCATCCTGACTCGTGAGCGCACGACCACTCGAGGACCGGACCCGAGGTGGAGAGACGAGAAGCGCTCGACGTCTGAGGATTTCCAGAAAGCATCGGGCGTCATCTCGACGCTACAGCCTGGCGTCGATCTGCGGTTCATCGAGATGGACTACAGGATCGTGAAGGCGGCAGACTTCGCTGTGTTCGATGAGCTCTTGGACGCCAACGGAACATCGATTCCATTCTACTTGCAGCCTGCCTATACGACCGAAAGCCTGGTCTGGATGAAAATGGAAAGCGCAGTCCGCAGGAACCATGACGAGCCTGCGCCGGCTGCTAACGATGAATCAAAGCGCTACGTGCTGTCGATGCTCGAGAACATCGCTTGACTCGAGCAGTCGACGCGCAGCAGGACGAATTCTACAAGCGACAGCATCTCTCGCCTGTCAACCTGATCAAGCTGACGACGTACTCGGACAAGAAAGCCGGAACCGCTGGAACCATCTTCTATCTGTCTGACCGCGCCGTTGACTACGACTACGGGAACACGGGATCGAATCAGCATTTTTGGCCTGTGGTGCGCGACTTCGGAACCATCGCTACAACGGTCAATCATGTCCCGAGCCAGTTTGAATCAGAGATCATTCGGAAGCCGTTGAGGATAGAGCTCTCCAACGAGACGTACCGCGGCAGCCGATTGATCACTCTTCTGAGGGCTGCTACTGGCAAGCTTGAGAATGCGACGATTGAGGTGTCGCAGATCCTGGTCGACAGCCAAACGGTTCCGACCGATCTGACAGCTCTCACGGGTGACGAACATACGGTTCTGTACCGAGGTGCAGTCGAGCGCGTTGGCCCGATCTCCGAGGAATCGATACAGCTCGAGTGTACGCTGGATTTGCCGCGCATCGGCTGGCTCCGAGCCACGGATGAAACGAAAACAGATCCCATCGATCTGGGAGCTCGGCTCCCCGTGATCTACGGTCAGGCGAAACGGGTCGAAGCCGTCAGCTATGACGTGGGATTCATCACCACGCTAGCGGAATACATCGGGATCGATGATCGACCGATCACGTTAGAAGTCACCGATACGACTGGATTCAGCACGACAGGGAGCGCGAGGATCGGCGGCGAGGAGATTTCGTGGACGGGTACGACCGCGACGACGCTGACGGGCGTAATGTGGAATCTCTCGACCACGGTTCACTCTGAGCATACGGTTGGTGAGATCATTGTCGAGATGATCGACGGCGCGGCATGGGTCGTAGCGGGGCACCAGGTCGACGCAATCGATACGCTCTACGTGATCAACCCATTCGATAACAAGCTGACTCGAGTGGACGAGACAGAGTTTCCGTTTACAAAGACAATCGCGGACACGACGACGATCTCAGGTCAAACCGTTGCGACCGTATCGTTTACAATCGCCCAGCTCCGCGAGCTAATGAATTCGCTCTACATTTCTGCGACTGTCACCAGGCAGCAAGGCACGCCCGTTGCAAACGTTTATACGCAGCATCCAATCCAAATGTATCACGGCAAGGATGACGTAGAGAATCGTCGTCAGGCTCGTGTCGGATCTCGCGACGATAACGAGGATCAGCCGTCAGCTTCCGTTATTTGTGACGACTCCGCGGGTGGTGTCGAGGATCAAGCCGCGTTCGAATTCTTGGATCTGGGTATCGGTCACACGTCGGAAACACTCAGATTCCACGTTGCCACGGCGGCAGGATTCTCAGGAGGTGCAAACGTAGGGAAGGCGACGGAGTTTTCTACTTCGACGCCGGTAGCAAAGGTACAGTCCGACAACATTCCGAATTCGAGCATACCCAACAGCCCTACCGCTGCGGCATGGGTAGAGTCGGCCATAACGACCCAGGTCGAGCTCGATAAGCACTGGGCCTGGATCGAAACGGATACGGGCAGCGAATGGCTCAACGTGTACGAGATGGAACGCGTACTCACCGGAGGGATCGAGGTCAGAGAGGCAACGGAAGAGGGCGACTCCACGAACGACAGCGGAGCCGTCAATCCAGACAACGTCATAGACGGCTCGACGTCTACGTTCACGGACATCGACAATAACGATTGGGTCGAGGTCGTGTTTCCTGCCCCGACCGAATCCTACATACAGCAGCGAATCCATATCTTTTTCCATTCGACTAACAGCGGAACGGACTTGCAACTTCAAGTAGACACCGTTCACGTTCTCGACGATGACTCTACAAATGTTCTTAGCTATTTCGCCGTGCTGACAGGCGAGCTTGTGACGTTCGACACGGACGAAATTGGTAACACGATTCGGGTGACGTCGAATTCGACGAACCTTTTGATTTCGCGAATCTACCGCTCGCTCATTCACACGGGAGCTGGTCCGAGTACAGACGATGCGACGATCAAGGGCGGATCGGTTGGCTACGGTCTGAGAATGTTCGCAGACGTCGACGGTTACGAGGCTCCGAGCGGTGGCGCGTACAAGGCTGCTGTCGGTGCGGTGATGACGTCCGCCGATGACATCGCCAGGCATTTCATCGAGGTTCTAGGTGGCGCCACGGTCGACTCGACCACGTTCGCCACCATGCGAACGAACCACGGAAGCAACGCATTTGCCGGAGACATTCGAGGGCTTGGATTCACCTTCTCGGAGATCATGGCGAGATTGGGATACGAGTTTAGAACGAATTTCGTTCCCGAAGAGGCTGCGGCAGGAACCGTGTGGCGAGGGCTGACGGCAGAGACGGACCACGAGTGGTCTGCGGCCAGCGGATCATTCGCAGAATGGGAGAGTTTCATCGAAGCGGGTCGCCAGCTCGCCGAGCTCGGCACCAGGCTGACTGCGTTCTACGGGTTCGACGCGAGCAACGGCACGCGAGAGGAAGCCTACGGCGCATTTCTCCGCGCCGACTCCGACGTGAATGATCTCAACCCGACTCCGATTCCCGATGCGGACATCGACACCGCAGAGGATGAGGTGGGAGTTATCGAGGCTGAGCCGTTCGCATTCCTGATGATCCAAGAGGCTGCGACAGCCAAGGATATTTTCGGGTACTACGTCCACGAGGCGTTGCGTACCCAGGCGAAACTATTCGCGGTGAAGGGCGTTCCGTGGTGGGAGGCATACGCGGTCGAGGTCGGCGACGTGATGGACGTAACGGCTCCGTGGGATGCCTCTTCGACGAAGATTCGAGTTATCGAATACACAAAGGTTTTTTCGACTGAGGAGATTGAGCTCCGCGTCGTCGAGGTGGTGTGATGAATGTCCGACACTTGATTTTCCTGATTGCTTGCGTTCCGTTCTGCATGGCTGCGAGTCAATGGCCTGCGAGCAAGGTAACGGCGCCGGCTACGGCGACGAACTACACGCCGAGCGCCGCCAATGTCGAAGCCCATCTCGCTGGAATCGACACGGCACTACTGAGCGCCGGAGGCGGAAATCCGTTTGAATCATTTCGAGACTCGACGGTCAAGGGTCTGGACTTCGATGCTACCGCGGACTGTTACTGGCGGACGTCCGGCATTTACAACTGGTCCGCAGAGGTAGGCGGGGTCGATGGAGATGGAGTGGGCGGAACCGCAGGCGGATATTCAACAGCGACAACGTCTGGTGGAAATAGTGCGTACATCGACTGCACGGGAGATGGTGTCGCGACCGGAACACCGACGAACGAAGAGGCATGCGTGGAGTCTGGCGAACGGATCAAAATGTCCGCGATGGCGGATATTATGCTCGCTGTCGACAATACGTGTATGCCAGGCGGAAAGGTATACCTGCCTATGTTTCCTGCCAAGGATCATGGGCTGTATCACATTGACGGATGCGGAGCTGGCGACGGAGTCGGGACGAACGGCTGCCCCGTGCTCAAAACGGCACCCTATCACAAGCAACGCGCTGTGCAGACATTCGGCGGCATCGAGCTCGTGGGCGAGTGCCGCGATCCTGACGGACCACTCGAGAACGGTAGAACCTGCGTTTATCTACTTTTCGACACTGGACCATTTCAGCCGGTCACAGCTTCCAACGGTCACGACGGAAACGGCGACGCCGTAACGATCTCTGCCTTCGGTGGCATCTATAACGGACTGAAAGATAACGAGCAGAAATGCACGCCTGTTAGTTCGACTAATCCAGCCTGCGTTGCTGGTGACGTTTCTAAAGAGGTGTCTGTGGCTCTCGGTCTGAACGGACAGATCAAGGGTGCGGCCGGAGTCAATATCGTTACAGGCGGGAGCTCGATTTGCGTCGATGACGACATGACAGTCAACGGGAGATGCACCGACGAGCCTCGTATCTCATGCACGACCAACGTCGCCGGGGCCAACGATTGCATTTTCGGAGCGACTGATCACGGTCCTTGTATCGACATCACGACCCACGTCCAGAATCTCATTGACGCGCAGCCATCTACTGGGCCGAAGAATTTCATCACCATGATCGCCACCGTAAACAATTGCGGACCAGACGACGTGAAGTGTGACGGTGCCTATAACAAGTCGATTTTTCCAATCTGGGTCAGCGGTACAGGCGCCTCGTGCGCTTCCTCGACAGGGACTGTCTTACAGCTTGACGTACCAGAGACTGCGACAATTGCTTGGCCCTTCGACATGGGTGAGGTGCTCGATGCCTTTACTGTTGCCTATGTCACCGTAATCGATCAGGAGCTCTGGTGGCACGAGGGCGGCGGCTTCCGTGATTTTTCAATCATGCCCGCACAGTGGACGGAACGTAATTCCACGAACGATTCTGCCGATTGTATCTGCACTGGGCTATGCAGCTCCGACGCAGAGGCGGCCTGCGATGCGACTCACGCTATGCCAGCCGGCCATGCATTCCGAGGTGGCTTCGAGAATATCGGAATGTATCTCTTCCCGTTCGGGAACACGCCTGGTCTGGTCGACACCGTAGGCGGATACCAGACCAAGGTGAAGAACAACATATTCGTCCACAATCGAAATCAGATAGCAGACGCCGGTACGTTCAATTTTGAAGGCAATCGCTACATCGGAAACTATTGCAATAACGGCTCCTGTGTATCGGCTGCCTTCGCTGCGAACCCTACCTATGACAACGAGTGGTGGTACGGCAACTGGGGAACGAATCGCATCTACAACATGTCGGGCGGTCGCCACCTACACATGAATAACATCAAGTTTATAGGCAACTTCGCGCAGCAGGCGCTTATCAACATCAGCACGGGTAGCGACGGCATCATCGAGAACGTCAGCGGGACAGGGAACCACGGCGCCATTCTCGCCATTGAGCCGAACGAGGATCTTCGGAATTGGGTTTTCAGCAAATTCAACTTCACTGCTCACGACCCAACCGCTGGAGGTGCGTCGTCTGCGGTCATCCTTCTGCACGACCAGAATGGGAACGGGTGCCCAGGCGCGTGTACTTACCAAGGCACAGTAGAAAATATCAAGTTTGATAACTGGCACGTCGACATCTGGGAAGACGATACTGCCGCGGTGATGCTCGGTGGTGGAACGGGTGACGACGTGACCGCTGGTAACGGCGGCGACAGTCGAAGCATCGACGAGCAGCGAAGCAACATTTCGTTTGAGAACATGCATTTCAACTGGCCGGTCGATACTACCTGCGACGAGGGTACTCCGACGTGCGGCTTTATCATGCTCGGTAATCGCGCAAGCGCCGATGAGCACTGGAGCGAGCGTCTAGGTGATCAGTTTGATTCCAAGGATGGTGTCCCTCGTTACAGAAACATCACGCTGAATGATCGCAAGATCCCAGACAACGACAGGGCGTGGATGCCTTTTGCTGACGCGCCTACATGCGACGCGAGTACCCGGGGGATTTCATTCATGCAGCTCGACTCTGGCACTCAGGGTACCTGTGACTCTGGAGCAGGGAACGATGAGCAGGCGTGTTGTACCTGCGACGGTACGGCGTACACGAGCTGCTGACGAGCGCGGGTGAAAGGTGATTTTGAACGATGGTTCCCGACGTGACTGAGCGAATCGAATCGCTCGAGGAATACCGAGCAGAACACGAGGCGTCTATCCGCGCGTGGTGGGATCAACAGTGGAGAACGAACGCGGACCACGAGGCACGGCTCAGACTTCTCGAGAAATTCAGCTATCGGATTATTGGGGCCACGGTGATGGCAGCTTTTCTCGGAGCTGGACTGGGCGGTATGCTACTGACTCAGCTTTTCGGTGGGGGGTCGTAATGTCGTGGACGAAAATCGGAGTCATCTTGGGCGCAACGGTTTCCGGCCTGGTGATCCTTGGTCTAACGCTTGGCGTCGTGACCGAGGTCGTAGAACACGTCGCGTTTGCAGAGGATCTAGCGGAGGATGCAAACGAGCGCGACGTGATCCTCAAGCAAGCTGTCGAGACGCAAGCCGGCCTGGTGCAGATCCATTTGAATGCCGACGCGGTCGAAGAGACTGAGGTGCGCGTCATCCTCGAGCTCTGCGCCAAAAAGCTTCTACCGCCGACTGAATGCCCCTTTGACCCGGCCAACGGCGAGTAGAAGTGTCTCGCTGGCTCGAGGTGATGGAATTCGTGATCGGTCACGAGGGCGGATACGTCAATCACCCCGACGACCCTGGCGGCGAGACGAATTTCGGTATCAGCAAGCGCAGCTATCCCGATGAGGACATTCGGAAGCTGACGCGGCCAGCGGCGCTCGAAATCTACCGCTCTGATTTCTGGATCGCGTCAGGCTGTCACGGGATGCCGCCGCCTCTCGATCTCGTGGTGATGGACTACGCGGTGAATTCTGGCGTTTCAAGAGCTGTCAAGGCGTTGCAACGAGAGCTCGGTGCCAAGGTTGACGGGGAATTCGGGGCCAAGTCGCAAACCTCTCTCGTGGTCGCCTTGGCGTCTCGATCTCCTCAAGAGCTTGCGCTTGCCGTATTGATCGAGCGAGGAAGCCTATTCGTGCGCCTGGCGTGTAATCGAAGTGGGAGCGAAAACTTTCTCATCGGATGGATGAGAAGGCTGCGAGACAATATCAAACAGGTGAGGGGGTAATACCGTGCTTTCATTTCTCTGGATTCTGTTCGTCGTCATCGTGATGGTTCCGGCGCTGTCGCTGGCGAATGGTGACGCCGTCGAGATCGTCGACCCTGGTCCGCCGTGGCTGCCGATGCTGCTGTCTGCGATTGCAGCTCTCACGCCTGCGCTGATTTCTACATTCATCAAGTCGGATTTCTGGTGGATGAAGATCGTCGACGCGTTCGCTTTCAACTGGGGCAAGGCGAGAAACGACCCCGGCTCTCAGTAGATGCCCGGCCTGGAAACGCTCGCGGAGTATGGAGCCAAGCTTGCCTTCGCCGTGTTCCTGGCGTGGGGCGCGGTCAAGCTGATCCGTGCTGGTGCTGTCGAGAAGAACCGGCGCAAGGCGATCCAGAAGGGTCAAGAGCGTCACGAGGAATTCGATGAAGAGATGGACGAGCGCCGCGGTTCTGATCTGGCTGACGCTGTCGACCGGATGCCTGACGATTAACACGGGCCTGCCGCCTCATTGCAAAACGCGAGATGAGGTGATCTATTCCGGCCAGCTCAGGCGAGAAAAGGTCGCTGCGTTCAAGCCGCAAAAGGTCGATGAGGGGTTCTACGTTGCGACGCGGTACAAGGTATTGCAGGATCGCATCGACTATCTCGAGGCGCGGTGTTTCGCGACGAATAGGCTACGCGGCGAAAAGTGAGAGTCGCCCTGGCTGTCATGTTTCTGGCTGGCTGCGTGCCGGGCTGGGTCACTGACTTTTCGCAAGAGTGCGCGGAGCGCGGGGGGGATCTACACGTCCACCAGTTTACGGAGAACAGGACGTGGAGCCTGGTCTGTGCAGGAGGTGAATGGCCTTGAGTTTCTGGGGACTGTCGAAGTTTTTGAAGGCTCCGCGCAAGCAATGGCTCAACACAGCGGGACACGTTTTTCTAATCGGCGGCATCCCCTCGGCCGTCGCCTGCTACTTCACCTCTCACGAGGGATTTGCGCTCGTCTGGATAGGGAGTTTCGCGGGCTTCACGGTCGCGGCGATCCGAGAGTTTTATCATTCGGTGAAGCGCGGGAAGCTAAATCTGCTCGACCGCTACAGGGATATATTCGAGGCGCAGTTCGGTGCGACCGTCGTTGGCGCGATCTGGGCGTTTACAATTTCCTGACGCACGAGCTCTCCCATCTTGAGCAGATTGCCTTGATCCAGCGCCGGCTGTGGTCCGACGCCCCTGCCAAAGTCGATGGTTTCTGCGTGGTGCCAGAAGTGGCTTGGATGCGTCCAGCCTACGAGACGTACCAGCGCCTGTGGCCGGTCGTGGATGCAGAGGATCGCAACGGCAGCCTCGAAATTCTGCGTGGGGGGAAAAATGCGGAAGTATGGCGTTAACGCATACCAGACAATCGGCGAGCGATCTTGACGAAACGCCCCTGGGGGCTACTTTCTGGGGGTCGTGGGCTTCTTCCTACCACCAGCGCTGCCCTTCCCGGGCTTCGGCCACCCCGCGGGGGGCTTCTCGATCCCCACGGCCTTCTTGACGGCCTCGCGCCAGTCGCCCTCGATGGCGACGCGATCCGCGTCGGGGCCTGGCTTCTTCTCTCGCGTCTTCCCTGCCATGCCGAGTAGGGTAGCGGAACGTGGTGAAGCCGGAGGGGGTCGAACCCTCACGTCCCAAGCTCCAAACTGGGGCGCAGACCAACTCGGCTCCGTAGCGTGCCTTCAATGGGTACGCAAGACGCCTTGTCAAGGAGGGTCTTGGCGCCAGATGGAATCGCGATTACCCTCCGCCTCCGAGCGGGACCCCTCCCCCCAGGTCACGCCCACGATGCTGGTCGTCTGTTCATGGGGCGGCAAGCGGCGAAGGGAGTGACGCTGGCACCGATACACCGCCTTCGGCGCGTGGGGTCGTTTCTGTGACCCTGAGGGTTCCTCGTGGTCAAGAAGCGGCGCTAGCTCGTTTCGCCCTGATGTCCGATCACGACTATCAGGCGTTCCGTCTCGCCCTGGAGGACGCGACGCCGTCGATTTCGATGGATGACCTTGGTGAGCGCATTGCAGCCAAGGCAATGATCGACAAGGAATCTACAGCCGAGATTGTTTGGTTGCTTGCTGGCGTTTACGCGGCTCACGAGCGCATTGATTCCGATCTTGACGACTTCATAGGCGACCTATGCAAAGCCGCCCAGTCTCACGATGACAAGTACCTCGAAGAAGTCGATGATTGGCCCAGAACAGAAAAGCGTCTACACGAGATCCTGTCACTTCATCGCTCACTAGGGCTTTCCGCAAAGGCCTTCGACGTCATTCGAGAGACCGAGCGGCTGTATTGCCGCGCGCGAATTCTCACGGACGTTCGTCCAGTTTTCCTCGCTGACGATCCTGCCGATGCGGCTGCGTCAGTTGTGATGCACTCCCTGCGACTCGCGTACCATGCTGGCCCCACAAGAAAGGTTGAACACTTTTTCGTTTCGATCGAAACCGACGATCTAAAGGATCTGAACCGCGTCATTGAACGTGCACTAGTTAAAGATGAAACGATGCGGTCGATCTCAGACAAGGCAGGTATGCCAAGCCTGAATTATACGAATCCTTCAACACTGTTTGTCGTCGCTCGACCGCGCGCATACTCACCAGCGGAGTGATTGACGGCTTCATGCCCACCGGGCCATGGCTTCCCGAGCCATTGATAATGACCCGCTTCGTCTGTGTAGAGTTTCGCCGATGTCTCGACATTGGCGAGCAGCTCGCGGCGAACATTCTTCACAGTCACGCGGTCAATGGGCTTCGCGCGGACGCCACCACCGCGCTCGACCATGGCCATCACGGGGATCTTGTTGCTCCACTTTTCACGAGCCCAGCGCGGTGCGCGCGGCTTGCCTCCCACCCAAGTCTCGTCGGCCTCGATCTCACCGCGCAGCTTCGGTGGCCGCGGATCGGTCGCCATCGAGAAGCGGATGCGGTGCATGAGGAAGAGGGCCGACTTGTACGAAACTCCCGTCTCGCGGTGGATCTGGAGCGCCGAGACGCCCTTCTTCGACGAACACGCCCGCCAGTAGGCGTGGCACCAGATCCGAAGCGGGATGCGCGAGTCTTCGAAGATGGTCCCGATGCGGACTGTGAACTGCTTCTTGCAGCCCTGGCAGCGCCAGAGGTAGCGGGTGTTGCGGTTGCCCTGGCGGTCCTTCATCTGGCTGACTTCGGTATCGCCACAGCGGGGACACGCGGGATCGGCGCCCCACCTCAGACCCTCGATGAACTCAACGGCCTTGGCCTCATCCGCGCACGCGGCTGGGATCGCTCGGAGGATTGCTGACTTCTGCTCGCCGACCTTGCCCTGTTTCCGTGCCATGCCAGGACCTTAGCATCGTTTTACTTGACGCACAATGCCTACCCAGACAATGTGTCGGCGGGGCCAGTGCTCCGAAGACGCAAAATCCGAGAAAACTGAGCAACGGAGGCGCTGTGCGTTAACACCACACTTCCGGAAAAATGAGGTGGGCTTCGTGGTATCGAGATCCCTTGACGCTGGCGAGCCTACCCGTACCCGGCAACGGCAGATCATGGTGTCCGCCATCTCCATAGATTCCGTAACTCGCGAGGATAGGCGTCTCGTCGCACCCGAATACCCGCGCGCCTGCGATCTCGCAGATCACTCCGGTCAGCTCCTGGGCTAGACCATTCGACCGATTGATTCGGACGTCTAATCGGCCAGCAAGCTTCCGAGCGCTTCGACCCTTGGCCGCACGAGTAAACTCGACGAGCTCTGGTTCCGTGAACCGTTGCAGGTAGATTTCGTCCATCCTCTGCCTTGGCTAGAGCTGCGGGACGAGTCTACCTGACTTGGATATTGTGGCGCTTGTCGAGGCGGGCACCCGCTACCGTTTTGCCAAGCTTGAGCTCGTCGCCAATCGCTTTCTTGTCAGGGCGCGTTTTCGTCTCTGTAACGGTAAGTTTTTTCGGGATCTTATCGGCGTTGTCGATCACCACAGCCGTCGATCTCCGCCATGATATGTCCGCCACGTCGTTTTCGAGGTGCTTCCCATCCTCGCAGTATTTCGCCTAGTACCGCTCTAGGGCATCCGCTCGCGTGCGTTTACAACCTGTGCGAAACTCATACTTATCGGCCCGGTCCGAGTTACTGTCCCCTCCGCACCTCTCGCCCTTCCGGTAGTCTGCAACTCCGTGCGCTTTCTCATGACTTTCTCGCCCTC
>SDBT01002427.1_pt1 | contig 32971 bp, 23 predicted proteins | sample 2277101 | NCBI WGS metagenome assembly SDBT01 (sample SAMN10404973, study PRJNA504765) | marine sediment metagenome | isolation source: marine sediment core GS10_PC15, 103 cmbsf | place: Arctic Ocean: Southern Knipovich Ridge | collected 2010
ATACCCAGGTGATCCAATCGTTCTACTTTGACAACGTTCATTTTATACCTCCTCTGAGTGGTTAGTTCACCCAGAGAAGGATAATGCATTTTCTCTATCAAAGCAACTGCTCAATGTCGGCTATAGTACCAAAATAATGCTATTACAAATATTGCGACAGAATTATGCTGGAGTAAATCACTCTAAAACCGTTTTTTTCATAGGCTCTTATAGCGGCTATATTGTTCTGATCGGTCAGGACTTCCGCGTGTTTCACTCCTTTTGACTTGAGCCAGTCCAACCCGGCGGCGATGAGAGCTGAACCTATTCCTCTGCCGTGATCGTGAGGGTCCACTGCCAGTGATGTTATCCGCCCCCACGAGAAGCCAAAAATCTCCGATCTTACTTTATCCACACTTAATACTATGTACCCCACCACGTTCTCATCCTCGTCCGCAACGAGGATTCCAAAACCTTTCTCTCTATTACGGACACGCCTGACATACCAGTTCACTTCTGTCCTGAGATAGTTCTCAGTTCCCTCCTTCGGCAGCGTTTTGTCCAAAGCCAAACGCGTCCAGACACCGAAAGCCTGTGGAGCGATTTCCTCCATTCTGTCCTCGTCACCTTCCTTGAATTCGCGAATATTCATCACTTCTTTCACCTCGATTTTTGGGGCATAGGTCTATGAGTCTATAGGTCTATGAGTCTATAGGGTCTATGAGCTTACTTTCGCGGGAGAAACAGAGACAGCATTGCCGCAAGAACGGGCAGTATGGCAGCTATGCTCATAGCTGGTACGACGTCGCCGCCGAACACGTCGGACAGCATACCAAAGGGCAGCGCCAGAAGCCCGGCTAATCCCCAGCTAAATCCCATCATGATGGATGAAGCTGTGCTTGCACCCTGCGGAATCAGTTCCTGAGCAATAGTCAAAGGTATAGGATTGGATAACCCCAGTATCGCGCCCGAAAGGAGCAGGCATGCAAACAGTATGATCCCAGTAGAATGCACCATAATGAGAAGAAACGGGGCTGAAAACAGCATCGAGAAAAAAATCAGCTTCCTCCTGCTTATTCTGTCAGATAGGTAGCCGCCAGTCAGTGTCCCCAAAGAGATGGAAAGCAAAAAGAAAAAGATGACGCCGCCACCGAATTCATACGACCTTCCCCGCTGATTCATCAGAAGTGATATGAAGTTGGAAAAAACTATGCTTACCGTTGCTCGCAGAACCACAATTGCGCTGAGAAGTGCCAGAATCCTGAACTGCGGCTTTATAGCTTGCAGGATACTGATGGAATTGCGTTTTTTATGGAGTTCATGATCTGCAATGACGTACCTATAAAGCAAAAATGACGCCATGATCCCAACGACTGAGGTTAGGGGGATTCTGGCAGCGCCCAGCCGTGATAAAAGCACAACCGCAATCAATGGCCCGGCAGCATAGCCAACTGTGCCGCCAGTCATGAAGATGGATATACCAAATCCTCTTTTGCTGCCGGCTACATCGCCTGTGATACTGGCTGCATGTGGGTGAAAAGCTGACACACCCATCCCACCCATGAGTAACAGAATGAGAAGAACGGGGAAGCTGGGAGATAGACCTATAAAGCTCATAAAGATGGCAGCCACTGCCGGCCCCGGCACCAGAAAGAGCTTCCTGCTCCACTTGTCCCCCAGGTAACCGTAGAGCACCTGGCACAGTGAGCCAGATGTGGTTATGGCAAAGATCAACAAGCTGATCATCGTTTTGGATAGGCTGAAAGTGTCTTCGAAGAAAGGTAGCAGTGCGGGAAGGAAGTTTGCATACAGATCGGTAACACCATGACCCAATGCCAGAACGGCCATCATACTTCTATCTGATTTTTTAATCACAAAATCCTCCTCAATGATGCTGAGTAATATATCATCCATAACCTGTATTGTCAACCAAATTTTCAGCGATCTCACTCCTGTGAAGAATTTATACGCTAAAGCAGGTGGGCAATATTGCCGATATAATAATAGACGAATAATATCATGCAGACATCGCTCTTCAGCAACAGGGACGCACAAACATGAATGAGAACATGGGAAGCAAAGTGGGGTATTGGGAATCTTTTGATGACATCGACGGCTTAATGCATAATTGCCGTTGTCTGCTGGAAGACCAGGAGGGCAATATCTGGGTTGGCACTATGTATGGATTATGCAAGTATGATAGCAAAGAGTTCACCTATTATACTCATAAGGATGGCCTGGCGGATAGCAGCATAAGATGCATTTATCAGGATAGAGAGGGAAATATCTGGATCGGCACGCTGGAAAACGGTGTGAACCGTTATGATGGAAGTGAGTTTCTCAATTACACCTATAAAGACGGTCTGGCGGGTAACGATGTACGTGCCATTCTCCAGGATAGGAAAAACAATATCTGGATCGGTACTAAGAATGGGCTAAGTCGGTATTATGGCGAAGGGTTTGTCAATCTCACCGACAAAGATGGTTTGCTGAATAATAATGTAAGATGTCTTTATCAGGATGGGAAAGGGAATATCTGGATCGGCACCAGGGCGGGGTTAAATTGTTATGACGGCAAAGAGTTTGTTAATTTTACCAGTGAGGATGGTTTGATTGATAGCGATGTATCATCCATCAGCGAGGATGGAGATGGAAATATCTGGATCGGGACGGAGAATGGATTAAGTCGGTATGACGGCGAGGAGTTCATCAATTTCACTCAAGAGGATGGTCTGGCGGGCAACAATGTAAAATGTATTTATCAGGACAGAGAGGGGAATATCTGGATCGGCACGCTGGGAAACGGTGCAAGCTACTATGATGGGAGTAAGTTCATTAACTTTGGCGTTGAACACGGTCTGGCTTATAAAGATATCCATGATATTATACAGGATAGGGAAGGGAGCATCTGGGTTGCGTGTCAGCACGGCGGCGTCAGCAGATATGATCCGTATGGAATCTCATATATATCTGGTGAATCTGTGGGTGAAGTTTTGATGAGAGATATGGATGGCAACCTATGGTGGGGAACTAAGAATATCTTATCACAGTTTGATGGGCGGGATATACGCCGCTATCCGCTTGAGTATGAAATTTATGAGATAACTGAGGACAGCAAAGGACAGTTCTGGATCGGCACACACAGCGGAGGTGTTTTCAGATACGACAGCACAAGAGATATTAAGGGGCAGAGATCTCAGAATTTGACGGAAAATGATGGATTAGCAAGCAACAACGTAATCAGGATTTACGAGGATATACAAAATAATATATGGATTGGTACTAGAAAAGGATTAAGTCAGTATGATGGTGCGAAATTAATTGATTTTACCGCTGATGATGGTTTAGGCAGTGGGCTTGTTTCTGTTATTCATCAAGATAATAACGGGCTGCTCTGGTTCGCAGGATGGACAGGCGGCGGCATTACCAGCTATGATGGAAAAAACTTTCGTAGATATACAAAGCATGATGGGTTAATAAGCAATAATGTGGTATGTATAACACAAGACGATAAGAATAACCTCTGGATAGGAACGCGGGCTGGCTTAAGTTGTTATGATGGGAAATCTTTCAGAAATTATACAGCAAAGGATGGATTGTTGGGCATCCATGTCCGGGGGATACTTCAGGATAGCAGAGGGCAGATGTGGATATCCACTCTTGGGGGAGGCATCAGCAGATTCGATGGCAGTAATTTCCAGATATTGACAACAGAAGATGGACTTCCCAGCAATTGTGTAACTGGCGTGATAGAAAACTCTGATGGAAGCATGATCATATCAACGTATAGAGGTATATGCAGATATACGCCGGATTACAAGACACCGCCGCTGATACGCATAGATGAAGTAGACGCCGATGGAATATATCATGAACCAGAAGCAATACAGGTATCCGAAGGTGTATTATCAGTAAGAATAAAGTATCATGGAATAAGTTCCAAAACAAAGCGGATCAGATACAACTATATTCTGGCGGGCTATGATAAAGATTGGAAAGCTACGTGGGATGAAGAGGTTCGTTATGACAACCTTCCTATAGGGGAATACACGTTTAAGGTAATGGCAATAAACAGAGACATGATATACTCGGAAAAGCCGGCGGAAGTGGCGTTGGGGGTTATTGATGATCCGAGGGATCTGGTTATAAATGAACTATCGGAAAGGGTGAGAGAACGGACAAGGGCTCTGGAGGAAGCAAAGGATTATATAGATAACGTGGTTAGATCCATGGCAGATACCCTTATCGTCGTCGATCAGGATGGAATTGTAAAAACGGCCAATCAGACGGCTGTGGATCTCCTGGGTTATGAGGAAGATGAATTGATCGGAAGCCATCTCAAATTGATATTACCAGAGATGGATTCATCAGAGCGGGCGGATATTAATGATATAATTGGAGATGAGTTTATCCGAAATGTAGAGAAAATCTACCGCTCAAAGGACGGCAGGGAAATACCTGTGCTCTTTTCAGGTTCGACTATGTATAATGGCAATTCTGAAATTCAGGGGATTGTCTGCGTAGCGCAGGATATTACTGAGTATAAAAAAACCAAGCAGGAGCTAAGAAACTCGGAAGAGCGGCTGAATATATTATTCGAACATGCGCCGGATGCCTACTATCTGAGCGACCTGAAAGGTATATTCGTTGATAGCAATAAGACTGCGGAAGAGATAACGGGGTATAAAAGGGATGAATTGATCGGAAAGGACTTCCTCGGATTGAAGATACTGTCCCCGAAGCAGATGCTGAAAGTGATTGAAATATTGGCGGAAAATGCTCTAGGGCGCTCTACAGGACCAGACGAGTTTTCCCTGACAAGGAAAGACGGCAGTCAAATTATAGTGGAGATAAGAACGTTCCCGGTAGATATTAATCAAAAAACTCTGGTGCTGGGTATCGCGCACGATATTACTAACCGTAAGCGAGCGGAAGAAGCACTACAGCACCAGTATGAGATAGAAAAGCGAATGGTAAAAGAACTGGAGCAAAAGACAGAGGAGCTTTCTCGCAGCAATGAAGAGCTTAACACGTTTGTATTCGCTGCGGCACACGATCTGAAAGCTCATGTAGTAAGTCTTCAGGGATTTTCCTCGATACTGGTGAATGATTACGAAGATTACTTTGATGAAAACAGCAAGATGTATATAGAGCGCATACACAAAAACTCAGAAGACATGGGAGTTCTAATTGATGATCTTCTGGTTCTATCAAGAATAGGCAGGATGGAAGAGCAGGAGAGATTGATAAATATCTCAGACGTAATATCAGAAGCGGCGAGTCAGCTTTCTTTGCAGTTGGAGGAGCGGGGAACCAGGCTGATCGTAAAAGATGGAATGCCAACAATATGGTGTAATTACACCGGAATATTCCAGATATTCACTAATCTGATCAGTAACGCCAATAAGTTTATGGGAGCAGACAACAAGACACCCACAATAGAGGTTGGATATGGCAGACAGGATGGTTATCATAGGTTCTACGTCAAGGACAACGGCATAGGGATCAGCAAAGAATATCATGAGCAGATTTTTCATATCTTTCAGCGCCTCAGCGATATAGAGACCGATGGCACCGGTTTGGGACTTACTATTGTAAAGAAAAGAATTGAGCATTTGGGAGGCAGGATATGGGTTGATTCTGCTGTGGGAATGGGAACAAGCATGTATTTTACGATACCAAAAGCTCGTCAATAGACTGCCCATATATTCACACCTGGCAACAATCTTACCACCGCCAAACTGGCAAATTTCGCACTCCTTATAGACCAGACGCCGCAGGAATAATTCTCAGCATTGCAGAGGGACAGTACCCCTCTCTGTCTATCTCTACTTTCCTCTGTATATACGAGTTTTTCAGTTACGGGTGAAACTTGCCCAGTAGAACGAGGCTGCCAGCCCGTTTCCGTAGAGAACGCTGCCAACTTGCTCCGCTGAACGAGCCGGCGGCACGTTTTACAACGGGCTGGCAGCCTCGTTCTACTCATAACTGAATATATATCCGTCAATTGATATATACGCCCATAAAGGGCTAGACTACGGAGTGTTTTCGGCTAGATGATCAAAGAAAATCAGAGATTCTGTTGACTGCTTGGTGCATTTTTGATAAGATATGGGTGTTTCATTTATAGAATAGGCGGCAGAAGCCGTCGGATGATTCCCACAAGATGTGGTTGAAATACCCAACAAACTACAGAGGGCAGGAGATATTTTTATGAAAAGGACATTCGCCTTACTAGGCATTGTATTAACTATTCTCATAATTACCGGAGATGCGCTGGCCGCTGACGAGGTGGTTGTTGTCACCTCTTTTCCTAAGGAGCTATTTGAGGCTTATAAGAAAGCCTTTGAGACCAGGTATCCGGGGATTACTGTTGTGATAAAATCGAAAAAGACCTCCGCGGCGGTAGCATATATCCGGGAGACCGCATCCAGGCCGGATTCGGATATTATGTGGGCCAGCGCCGTGGATGCCTTCGCTGTGCTAAAGGAAGAGGGACTTCTGACGCCGCATATTCTGCCAAAGGAAGTGGCTGAACGTATCCCGGAAAAAATAGGCCCTTACCAGACTCACGACAGGGATGGCGCATACTTTGGATTTGCCCTCAGCGGATATGGCATGATGTGGAACAAGCCGTATATGCAGGCTTACAAGCTGAAATCGCCCGCGGAGTGGCCAGACCTTACAGACCCCAGCTATTATGGACATCTATCCATGAGCGCGCCATCCCGAAGCGGCACCACCCACCTGACGGTGGAAGCAATCTTGCAGGGATACGGCTGGGAAAAGGGATGGGAGATCATCCTGAATATGGGCGGCAATATGGCGGTGATAACCGAACGGAGCTTTGGCGTGCCACAGGGCGTGATCAACGGGGAATTCGGAGTTGGCGTGGTAATCGACTTCTTTGGATTATCCGCAATTAACAGTGGGTACCCTGTGGATTTCGTCTATCCCTCCATAACGCCTATTGTACCGGCAAACATCGGTCTGATCAAGGGCGGGCCTAATCCTGAGAACGCGAAGAAGTTCATCCATCTTCTTATGAGTGAAGAAGGACAACTCTTGCTATTTAATCCCCAGATCAGCCGTCTTCCGGTCATTCCTGAACTCTACACCCAGGCTCCCAAAGGCTTTCCAAATCCCTTCAAGATGGAGGTTTCTGACGCGAGATTTGACATTGACTTATCTCAGAAACGATATGGACTGATGAACTCACTTTTTGACCAGGTAGTGACATTTCGTCTGAAGGAGCTGAAGCAAGCCTGGGGAGCCATCTACAAGGCCGAGGTTGCCATCCAAAAGAATAAATCTCGCGGCAAGAATGTCAGTAACGCTGTGGCATTACTGAATGAAGCCCGATCTCTCGTCACCACAGTTCCGATCAGTGAAGAGAAAGCCAATGATCCCACTCTTAATCAGAACTTTGCAAAGGAGTCTGCTAAGTATGAAACTGAATGGGATTCCACAGCTAAGGCAAACTATATAGAAGCAAGAAAACTGGCAATACAGGCAATGAGTGAGTAATGGAGCACATCGTTCGTTTTATCAAGTCCAGATTTAGGGTCAAAGAATTTGACCTGGGCCAGTTTGTTCTGTTTCTCCTGCTGTTGGGGTTGTTGTGCATTTTTATTCTGTATCCCATCCTGCGGGTATTATACGTAGCCTTCACCCAGGATGGTACTCTGACACTGAAGCACTTTGTGAACTTCTTCCAAAGGGATCTATTCAGAGAGTCACTGAGGAACAGCCTTTTTGCCGGCTTGATGGCGGTGATTTTCGGGAGCTTGATCAGCCTGCCTCTGGCGCTCTTTACGGTAAAATACAACTTCAGGGGTAAAGCGCTGGTACAGACTCTGGGTATCCTCCCGCTGGTGATGCCGCCGTTCGTGGGCGCGATCGCCATGCAGTTGGTACTGGGCCGCAGTGGGATTATCAACTTACTGCTGCTGCGATGGTTCGGTACCACAATTCCATTTATGGATGGGCTAAGAGGCGTGATCATCGTCCAGACGATTCACTACTTCCCGTTCATCCTGCTCAACGCTTCAGCGTCTCTGAGGAATATCGATCCCTCTTTAGAGGAAATGGCGCAGAACATGGGATCGCACGGACTGCGCCTGTTCCGAAAGATTACCCTACCTTTGATGATGCCGGGCTACGTAGCCGGCGCGCTGCTTGTTTTTATCAAAACGGTGGACGATCTGGGCACGCCTTTGATGCTCAACTATACCAACATGCTCGCGCCTCAAGCCTATCTGCGCATTACCAACATCGGTTTCGAGGACAAAGCGGGATATGTCATAGCTGTTATTCTGGTGATATTGTCCCTGGCGTCTCTCTGGATCAGCATGAAATACCTGAAGCGGTCGGAATACTCAACGGTTCAGCGTGGAGCCACTGGAGCTAGTATCTCGAAGAATATCACCGGCTGGAAACTGGTGATAGTTCTTGGGCTTTGCATATCGATCTTAATCATCACGCTGATCCCGCATATCGGGATCGCTCTGCTCTCCTTCGCCAAATTCTGGAGCTTTTCGCTGTTGCCGACAGAGTATACACTGTCCAACTATTCGGAGATATTCGTTCAGACACCCCATTTTGTGAAAAACACTTTGATCTACTGCCTGTTGGCGGCAGGGATCGACGTAATTCTAGGCTCCCTGATAGCTTTCCTGTTGATCCGCGGACGGATAATCGGTAAAGGAATTCTGGATCTCATAGCAACACTGCCTCTTGCGATTCCGGGCGTGGCGCTGGCTATAGGCTATCTGAGGGTCTTTCACTCATACCAGATTCCTCTACTGGGCAAATCGCTAACCGACACATGGTTTATTCTTGTTATCGCATACTCTGTCCGAAGATTGCCCTACACCCTGCGCTCGTGCTATGCAGCGATGCAGCAGATTCACGAATCGCTGGAGGAATCCGCTATGAATCTTGGAGCGAATCGCCGCAGGACATTTTTCAAGATCACGTTCCCGCTGATGCTCGGAGGGGTGGTCGCTGGAGGTCTGATTTCCTTTATCACATCCTCTGTCGAATTAAGCTCAACCATGATGTTAGTGCCTAAGATTGAGTACGCCCCGCTCTCATACGGTATCTACGTTTATATGCAAAGCGCCGTCGGGCGAGGGCCAGGAGCCTGCCTGGGAGTCGTGGCGATCCTCATGGTTGCTGTTGGCACCTACGTGGTGAACAAGCTCTTTAGCGGCGGATCAGAAACTGCATTCAAAATGTGAGGAATAATATGGATCTGATTATGGAATCAGCGCAAAATATGACACTCAAAGCAGCCGAAGTCCGTATTGAGCATTTGAGCAAGAAATTTGGCGATCTCTACGCTGTTAAAGATGTCAGCCTGCACGTCCAGAAGGGGGCTTTCTACACTTTTTTGGGCCCCAGTGGATGTGGCAAAACCACCTTGCTGCGGATGGTTGCAGGTTTCACAACGCCGGAAGAGGGCGATATTTACTTTGACGATCAGAGAGTGAATGATATTCCACCCTGGGAGCGAAATGTGGGGATGGTATTCCAGAGTTACGCGCTATGGCCTCACATGACCGTCTTCGAGAACATTGCATTCGGTCTAAAAGAGCGCAAAGTTTCCAAATCAACTGTACAGGATAAAGTCCACGCGGCGCTGGAAATGGTCAGTCTGGAGGGACTGGATAAGCGTCGTCCATCGCAGCTTTCCGGGGGACAACAGCAGCGTGTCGCTCTGGCACGCACACTGGTTATAGAGCCGAAACTGCTTTTGCTGGATGAGCCTCTCTCCAACCTGGATGCCAAATTGCGGGTGCAGATGCGAGACGAGTTGCTCCGAATCCAGCGAGAACTGGGCATTACAACGATTTACGTGACCCACGATCAGGAGGAAGCTCTGGCTATATCCACACATATTGCCGTGATGTCCGAAGGCGTGGTCATCCAGCAGGGGACACCGAAGGAGATCTACGAAGCCCCCTGGACACAGACAGTGGCAGATTTCGTGGGCACCTCCAACGCTCTGGGGGCGGAAGTGATGAAAATAGACGGCGACTATGTTCAACTGGCATCTCAGGACGCCGGAGATCTTCTTGTCTCATGGAGACACTCGTTCAAAGAAGCGCCTTCCGTTGGCACGCCGATTGTGATAAATGTCCGTCCAGAGTCGGTCCAGATTCTCGCGAAGGAAGAATCAACTGAGGCCGCCAGCCCAAATCGTATCAAGGGCAAGATCGCAACGTCCGTCTATCTTGGCTCTCTGATCCAGTATGAAGTAGAACTCGCTTCCGGCATTCGCATCAAAGTCAACACCACGAATCCCCGACACAATCCCCTTCTTCAGCGGGGAGAACCAGTAATTCTCACGTTCTCTCCACATGATGCTGTGTTACTCCATAGCAAAACGTGAGAAAACCGTCGGTTGAGTAGGCGTAGCCGTATCGAAACCAGGTTTTCGGATAGAATCTAAATGGGTAACGAGGGATGGCTTATACCGTTCTAATTATGGCATTATTTTCCGTACGGGCGAATCTTGTGTTCGCCCGTATAAAACTGTCCGCCCCCAAACTCTACACCTTCGTATCCACTCCCAGATCATCGGCTGTTTTAACTATCTGTTTCCACGTTTCATCCTCAATAAAGATGCCTTCTTCCAGCCGTTTTTTTCTTTCCTTCGCCTCGATTTCGCCGGGGAATAGGATCTCGTCTATTCCCGGCATTTTAGGCGATGATTTCACGTATCCGATCAAGCCATCCACGTGCTTTTTGAATTCCTCGATAGGTATGAAATTCTCTATTTTTATGACGAAGATAAACACGGCATTTCCAAATCTGGGAGCATCGGCTCTGCTACAGCCCGCTCCGCTGAGAGCGCCAGCGAGGATGTCCAGAATGAACCCCAGCCCGTAGCCCTTGTGACCGACTACGCCGCCAAATGGAAGTATCGCGCCCCCCGGCGGGCCGTAATAATCATTGGGATCGGTAGAGGGATTGCCCTGCGAGTCGATTATACAGCCCTCTGGAAGTTCCTCGCCGCGATTCCGCTTCACCCGGACCTTTCCCTCAGCCACCACCGCCGTAGTTATATCCAGCAGCACCGGGTCATCCGTTCCCGTAGGCAGACCGATGGATATGGGATTTGGCGAAAGCCGACGACCTATTCCGCCCCAAGCTGACATGCACTGCGCAGCGCCGTGGTTGTTGACCGTGATCATCCCTATCATATTTTTCTCAGCCGCGATAACAGGATACTCACCCAGCCTGCCTATATGGTTCGATTGGGACATGGATACCGAACCTAACGAGTTAGCGGCGGCCTTTTCTACAGCCATTTCCATAGCTTTTCTGGCCATCACCTGACCGAAGCCCCAGTTTCCATCCAGCACGGCTGTGTTAGGATTTTCCCGAACTACCTCCATCTCAGCGCCGGGCACAATGCCGCCCTTATTCATGAGGGATATATACTGAGGTATGCGTATGATACCGTGGGAATCATGCCCAGCAAGATTCGAGTTGACCAGCGATTCAGCGACCACTCGCGCCTCATCAGGCGAGACACCGGCAGCCTCAAAGATGCTGGAACCGATTTTCTCTAATTTATCAGCGGAAATTGTTGGCATATTCTAGTCCTCCATTGTAATCTAAACAATTCTGCAAAATGTTCCGTATATTTCGTCGCTATCAAGATCCTATCTGCCGCGTTTGACATCTCCCCATGTCGCTGCCAGCCTGTTCTGTGGCGAAACAGAAAGCCCGGTGTCAAAGATTTCGACGGTTGAAAGCACCGAGGCAGGAGTTCCATTGGGATTCGTCCATGTGTCAGCACCACCGATGATGTAGATTTTCCTATCCACTACAGCATGTATGTAGTATGCTCGGACATCGGGTAACTCAATCCCCGTCTCCCACGTATCCGTGTTCGGGTCATAGATTTCCACCGTGGAAACCGTGATAAATGGGTCATAACTCGATAAGCCACCGATAGCATAGATTTTCCTGTCCACGGCAACAGTTGATATTGCCATGCGTGGCGTTGGCATATTTGTTTTCTTCGTCCAGGTGTCCAGCATTGGATCATACTGGTATACGTCAGATATAGGGAGGAGACCGGCCGCAAACCATCCCATGGCATAAATCTTCTTATCCACAACAGCAGTCCAGCATTCACCTGGAAATGGCAAACTCGCCTTTCGGCTCCATTTGTCAGCCACTGGATCATACGCTTGCACCACGGAAGTAAAGCCTCCTGTCGATGCACCACCAATGGCATAAATGATTCCATCGACCACAGCGGCAGAGACCCAATTTCTTGCTGTTGGCATATTGGCTTTTCTTGTCCATATGTCCGTAACCGGATCATATTCCTCCACGATACCGAGAGAGATGATGGCTTCATTCAACCCACCGATGGCGTAAATCTTGTCGTTAACGGCAGCAGCAGCAACACCAAAATTCCCCTGCGATATGCCTGCTTTGGATTCCCATGTGTCAAGCTTCGGGTCATACATCTCCACGGTATTGAGAAACTCCACCCCCAAACCGCAACCGCCGATTACATAGATTTTGCCATCTAATACAGCGGCGGCCATTGCGTACCGTGCTGTGGGCATCTCCTGTTTTTCGACCCACATCCCTACCTGCGCGAAGGTGGTCGTGAAGATTGCTGTTGTGAGGCAGATGGTGACCAATAAAATTGTGAAAATTTGCCGCATGATAGACTTCCCTATTTTTTCTCGACAATGCAGATTAGAAGAAAACGACTCTGTAGCCCAACTTTCTAAGTTGGCTTCTGACAATAGCCAGGATAGAATCTTGGGTTACATTAACCCGGCTTCCGACAGAAGCTCTCTGATCTTCTGCTTTGCGTCCGACGAAAGCGGCTGAATAGGCCGTCTTGCAGGCCCGGCAGGCAGTCCCATCACGTTCATAGCTTCCTTGACGAATACAGGATAAGATCCCATGTCAAACGCCATTCTTATAGGGAACAATTTATATTGCAGTTCGCAGGCTTTTTTCATATCACCGGCCTTTACAGCATCGTAGATACCAACAATGATAGCCGGAGCTACGTTAGCTGTAGCGGCGACTGCTCCCTTGCCGCCAGAAGCCATTGTTGCATAGATGGAGGCGTCATTGCCCACCAGAACCGAGAAATTCATGTCGCGCGTGGCATCTATATATTTCATGGTCTGGATCAGGTTCGCGCTGCTGTCCTTCATGCCCACTATATTGTCTATCTGAGCCAGTTCTATCACCGTCTCCGTGTCAATACTCACAAATGTCCGCATGGGATTGTTGTAGAGCAGCATACCCATGTCGCCTGCGGCTTCAGCTATAGCTATGAAATGGGCAATAATCTCCTTCTGTGACGGTCTGATAAAGTAAGGCGTGATAACCGAAATTGCAGCCGCGCCCAGGTCTCGCGCTATTTTTGTCATTCTGACTGACTGCGCGGTTGTGATCATCCCTGTTCCCACATACACCGGCACACGTCCGGCAGATGCTGCTATAGCCGTTTTAATAACCTGTTTTTTCTCCTCCAGTTCCAGAGCAAATGACTCTCCCTGGCTGCCCAGGACAAAAATTCCATGCACGCCGCCAGCAATGACGTAATCTATGACCTCATACATCCCTTCTTCGTTCACGCTCTCGTCATCGTTCATTGGCGTAATCAACGCTGGAAGTATTCCCTCGACTTTCAGTGATTTGTAACTCATAGCTCAAAACTCCTCCTGATTATTAGTTTGACTTTGTCAAATTCACTTTCTGGCATAGAAAAATAGAACGCTGATAGCGCGGATTGTGCGGATTTTCGCGGATTTTTTTGTATCGGAGTATTATCCGCGCCAATCCGCTCCATCCGCGTCATCCGCGTTCTATTCCTATCTGATAATAACTACGTGGATATATTGATAATAATTATGTAGAGAACGATGGCTCCTATTATCATAGTATTCTTTTTGAGGAAATTCGTCGCTCTCTCCATCTTGTCAGGTCCCGTTTTTTTCGAGATCGTCTGAAGTGTGAATACCTTGCTTCTGGCCGACGCGTATTCGCTATCGCCTTTCCACTCCGCGAATATCTTCCACTCCCCGCTGGAAGTCAATGGTACATTAACCTCAAATACGCCGCTTGGGTTGGTATCCATCCTTGATACATAGCCAGCGCCATCCGGGGCAGTTACGGTGATCTCTAAAGGAGCGGATTTGCCCATTTTTGGCTTTAATCGCCCTTGTATGTTGATTTTTTCACCTACATTGACCTCACCTGATGGCTGAGTAATCCAGATAATGGAGGTCGCTTCTCCGCTGACTTCAACAACTGGCGCTGTGGTTTCTGTAACTTTTATATCGCTGATATCCAAGCCCTCACCCTGAACAGGTTCAACAACAGTGGTGGGGACAGTGACATTCTCTGCACTTCCCACGCTGATGGCTTCTCCCGTTATTCCACGTTCCCACATTTTTATCCCCAGATTTCCTACGGCGTCCCTCACATTCACCTTGAAGAAAGCTGTCTTGCCAACCGCGCCGGGCATAGAGGATATATCCACGCTATATCCCCATTTGTCGCCTTCTATCCGCTTCATTTCCTTATAGCCGGAGTAGCTTGTGTCTGAACCTATATGGTTATCAAGCTGGGGGGCGGCTTTAAGTCCGCTGTGTGCGTCAGCAACGTTCACCTCTACGCGGAGAACATTGCCTTCTCTTTCCATGCGCCAGTTTCCAATGAGCGGCGGCATCCTGTCCAGATTCACGTCGGACAATATCTTATGAGGTTCCTCATTGCCCGAAGCGTCAACGCTCCAGTATTCCAGAGTATTCTTTCCCTGCTTGCTTATCTTCGGTTGTCCATCGGTGGACACATCTCTCTCAATGCCACCATTCAGCTTATACTTAATGCTTGATACGCCTCCGCCTTCGCCGTCATCCGCCGTCAGGCTGATGGTAAAAGCGTTCTTATGCCATAGTCCATCATAATCATGGCTTGTGGTGGGTGGCTGATTGTCTACCCCAAAGCTGGAAGTAATATATTGCGCCGAAAGACCGTCATTGTCAGTAGCCGTGATCCGCACCCAGACGTCCCTCTCTACCTCCGGTACATCCTCCGACGTATCCCATTCCACAGAATAAGGCGACGTGGTTTTGGAGCCTATAGATGCCCATGAAACACCGTCAAAGCTGTATTCAAACTTTGCATCCCCGATGGCTCCATCTTTATCAGATGCCTCCGCCGATATTGCGAGTTTTCCACCCTCCCAATCCTCAAATGGGCGCGCTATTTTAACTGTCGGTGGAGATTTTTCGCTTCCTATCAATTCCTGTTGTTCCGCGCTTTCGCCCAGATTGCCAGCCACATCCTCGCACCTTACCCTGTAGTAGAGGGGCTTATCGCTGTAGTGATCCCAGCCCTCCGGCGGTTCAGGTATGTCGTAATACCAAGCACCACTATCTTCTTCGGACATATCCTCATATCCGCGGTAAGCCGTGTCCGAGCCTATGTGATAGTCGAACTGCGGTGTCTTTTCTGCCAATCCGCTTCCGCCTCTATCCATCAAGCGCACCGACGCGCGGATCTTTTTTCCCTCTAACCGATAGTCGGGGTTTTCCAACCCCGACCGGACAGCTTCCAGCTCCTTGGTTCTACTAACATTGAATTCAGGAGCGGTTTTGTCCAGGTTCACATTGGACAAAACTTTATGCTGTTCCTCATTCCCCAGTTTATCCACGCTCCAGTATTCCAGAGTATTTGCCCCTTCATCCGTTATCTTCGGCTGTCCATTCCATCTCAGGATTCTCTCTGTGCCCTGATTTAATCTGTATCTGGTATCCGCCAGCCCGATCCCTTTTCCATCGTCTGCGGACAGGTTGATCTGGAAATCCTCCGTGTGCCATAATCCATCGTAGTCGTCCTCTGTGTTTGGCAGTTCATTGTCCATGGAGAAATCCCCATTCATCGTGTCCGTCGCGGTGATGCCTGTGATTCTCTCAGCCACGACCCGAAGACGTATGCCACTGGTGGGTTCGGGTATTGACATTCTGGTGTCCCAGTTCACCGAGTAGGGTGGCTCTTTGTTCTCAGCTACGTAAAGCCAACTGGAACCGTCAATGGAATACTGAAATTTAACCATATCAGGCACACCCAGAACGTCTGCCTCAAGTGCGAGAATACCACGCTGCCATCCGTCATACTCGGCGTTCAGAGTTATCTTCAGTGATTCCTTTATCCTGATTTTCCACAATTTTATAACACCATCGCTGCCCGCCGATGCCATGCTTTTGCCGTCAGGACTCAAGGCGATGGAATTGATAGCGGCCTTGTGCTGATCCAGTTTCTCTATCACGTTACCAGTGCTCACATCCCACACCAGTATTGTTCTATCAGACGATCCCGATAGCAGAATCTTTCCATCGGGACTAAATGACAGACAATCGTTGATACCGATAGAATCATTGTGTCCGCTGAAAGTCGCCAGTTCCTCTCCGGAATCCATGCTCCACAGTCTGATTAGTCCATTCCTTGCTCCTGATGCCAGTGTTTTACCATCCGGGCTGAAGCAGATGGAGCTTACGCCGCGGGCATCCTCCCTCAGCGTTATCACAGGCTCCCGAGAGCTTGCATCTGGAACTCTTATCTTGATGTCCATTGAGCCAGACGCCAGAAGTTTGCCATCCGGAGAAAAGGCGAGAGAATATACAAAGCCCTCATAGTCGCTGAACTTAGCGATTTCCTTCCCGGAACGCATGTCCCATAGTCTGACAGTTTTGTCCGTTGAGCCGGATGCTAGAATTGAGCCGTCGGGACTGAAGCGGATAGACCAAACGCGGCCCTCGTGACCTCTCAAAGTCTTGATACGCTCCTTATAATTCACGTCCCAGAGAGTTATCGTGCCATCTTCCGCACCTACTGCCAGAACATTGTTGTCAGGACTGAAAGCCACACACAAAACGGGAGAAGGGTGCCTCATCAACGCCCTGATCTGCTTTCCAGAATCAGCCCTCCAGAGCTTTGCATTGCTGTCCGCTGAACCGGATGCTATCATGCGACCATTCGGACTGAATACAACTGAGTGGACAACATCTTTGTGGTCAGTTATATCTTTGCTATGCTCAAAAAGATACGTCAGATGCTGGATACTGGATTCTGTATTCCCGATACTGAATACTGAATACTGGATACTGGATGTTAGCAGGAATGCTAAGAATATAATTGATAAAACACGAGGAAATTTCATTTGCCCACCCCTATGGATTTTTGATTTTGGATTTGTAGCCTATTCGCGAATCGTCGTTTGACCATCGGTTGATCAATTTTAGCACAAAAGAAAGAAGTGATCAATGGTTTTTGACAACTATTCACCTTTGTCGGTTATCAGTAAGTGGATAAGTCATTTGTCATTCCAGCCGGGCCTGTCCCTGCGAAGGCAGGGAGCGGGAATCCAGTGGTTACAGACTTGCATTGCGTATATATATCTGTATGATGAACTGGTAAAATGGCTGGATTCCAGCCTTCGCTGGAATGACAATCTGAGCATGTCCCACTTATGGAATGGGAGACGTTCGCATGAGAGGAGGTGAATAGTTACGGTTTTTGATTTAATTTTGCAGCAATGGTAACACTTTTTGAGTTAGGGATTCAGCTACAGATTTTCACAGATTCTTCTGTGCTTTTCTGTGTGATTCTGTGGCTGGTTCTTCCGGGAATTATTACCTCGATTGTATTGGATCAGTTGGGCTATTCTTCTTTCCCCAATAATTCTTCCAACACCTTACGCTCCTCCACCGGAAGCCGCAGTAAGATGCGCGGATCTTGCTTCTCGCGGTAACGCACGGCGGCGTCCAATAGACGGAGCGGGATCTGGAACTCATCGTATTTTCCGGCAAGTTCCTGCCATATCTCCAGCCACGCCTCCGCCGCGGCGTCACTCATCATGGGGGATTTCAAATCAGGGATACTCCTGACCAACCCCTGTCCCAGATCAGCGATAGCCTGATGCTTGCTATAAAGGTCTACAAGTAACTTAATACGCGTCCGCCATATCTCCGCGTCGCGCCTACCGATTATCAGTTCGCGGACTATAGCTTCCGTGATGGCTATGAGTAGCTCATCTGCATGGGCAAAGCGTTCGAGCGCGTTGTCCAAAGCTGCCATACCTTCATCCCAGCGATCCAGGGCCAGCAGCACCACGGCTCGGTTGAAGAAGACATACGAAGATCGATCGCCCAGTTCAATGGCCCTATCATAGGATACCAGTGCCTCGTCCAAACGTCCAAGTCCGACCATTATCGCGCCTTGATTACTCCAAATCTCTGCCTTATTCGGATCAAGCTTAATCGCTTTACCAGATGATTCCAGTGCTTCATCGTAGCGCTCGAGAATAAGCAACACCAAACCTCGACTACTCCAAGCCAGTGCTTTACTTGGGTCGATCTTGATTGCTTTATCATAGGAGCTTAAGGCCTCATTGTAGCGCCTGAGGCTAGTCAGTGTTGCGCCTCGAATACCCCAAGCCGACACATTGTCTGGTTCGATCTCAATGGCTTTATCAAAAGACTTCAGTGCTTCATCATAGCGTCCGACGGAATCCAGTGCTATACCTCGCTTAAGCCAAGACGGCATATAGTTGAGTTCGATCTCGATGACTTTATCGAGAGATTCCAATGCTTCGTTCGGACGTCCGAGGCAAATTAGTGTTAAGCCTCGGTGGTCCAAAGCCCATACGTTGCTGGGTTCGATCTCGATGGCCTTATCGAAAGATTCCAACGCTTCGTCCCACCGCTGAAGAGCGTCAAGACAGCTCCCCTTTGCTAACCAGTCCGACACCTTACCGCGGATCGCTGTCAGTTCCTCGGTAACCTTCAGAGCCTCGGAAAGATCGCCTCGCGCAATAAAAGCTCTATAGTCCCTCCAGCACGCCGCCACACGCGGGTCTTCCACTCCTTCTTCAATGCTCTGTATTGCATAGAGTATATACTCTCGTTCGAGACTGGCGTCCGGCCCCAACATGGTCAGCTGCTGTTCCAGTTCCTCTCGCGAGTGCCAGAGACGTAGGAAATCCACCAGTAGACGTATGGGATCACCTCGCTGCTTCTTGACCTCAGCGCACAGGCGCATTAGCGGCTCGCGGAGTTCATGGTGAGATTCTCGTCCGATGGAGACAGAACGGACGTAACCCATATCTCGCAATAATTTAAGCTGACTGGACGCCGTCTGATGGGTCATGAAGCATCGTCCGGCGATCTCCTTGACGGGAACTGCCCCGCGTCGTTCGCAGAGAAACGCGACGATCTTCCGCTGCTGGGGCGAAAGCCACATCATTCGCGCCTGGTAATAGGGCGTCAGGTCGTCCAGCGTTCGCATGACTGATTCCACCAGATCATCCAGCGATTCGCGTGTCAGGAACTGAGAAAAGATAACGTAGACGCGATAGTTTCCGCCAGCGAGGTGATGGACTGCGCGAATTCGGGCGCGCCCGTTCGGTGTCGCGATAAACGATGCCAGTTCGCGGTCTTTCCTGAAGTCGGCTATTTTCATCAACAGATTCGTGGCGCCATCAAGATCCAACTCCTCCAAATGATGGATGTTGAAGAACCCATAAAACGGAGAAGTCTGAAGCGACACGCCGTTAAACAGGCTTTGAGCAGTAGCCAGAATCGTGCAGAACGGGTTCTCCTGAAGGTAGGCGCGCAGTCGCTTCTGTCCCTCGTTACCTAACTCATCGAACACGCCCTTCAGATTTTCCATGAGGACAAGCAGCGTGCGGTCGCCGACAAACTCCTTGAGCAATTCCAGCGCTGCATGTTCAGCAGCATCCGACGGCAGGGCATAGAGAGACTCAATACGCTCGGTAAGAGCAGCATCATCATATTCTTCCACAAGCGAGCGGAAAATACTCAGCAGCAGATCCAAAAAAGATGTGATGCCCCACTCCTCCTCTCTCAACCAGGCGATGAGCAGACGGTCATTCAGGTCTTCCATCTTTTTGATCCGGTGGTAAACGAGCGCGATGAGGTGAGTCTTGCCGATGCCGCGCGGGCCTATGATTAAAGTATGATGCTTCGATGGCGTTAGCGCACTATGTCGAATATTCTCAATGATGCGCTGTGCCAAATCCTCGCGCTGGATAAAGATAGCTTCCAGATCCTCATGCTTCATAAGACTTGGTGTAAACCGGGAGATGAAAGTTGTTTCCATTATGTTAGCCCCCTATTCAATCGCCACCAGAGCTTGATCAGCGGGAAGTGGAAGCAATACGACCCATCAGCTTGCTGGATGACGTAGTGATCGCGCTGAAGCAGTGTCAATACATGCCTCGCCATTTCTGCGTCTTCAGTTTCTATATGAGACTTGAGATATTTGCTGAATAAATCGTGAAATGCGAGCGGCTCATCACTGGCAGAAAGAATATCCAGAAGTCCCAGTGCGAACTTGCGCTCATCGCGGGCCTCGTCGTGGGGATAGTAGATGTCAATCCGCTCGCGATAGTGACGCATGTGCCAGCAGTCAAGATGATCGGTAAGACACGAACTTACGATATCGCATACCGTCGCCGCATTCTCCATCTGACCGCGCCGATCTCTCATATTAGAGACAACCTGGTGAATATAGAAGGGATTGCCATCTACTCCCTCAGCAATTGCTTGGGCTGTGGCCTGGCGGTCATCCATCGAAATATCCTCGCCTTTAAGCAGCAGACACGCCAGTTCCTGTGCATCGTCAGGTGACAATCGCGGCACGTCCCTTGTGCTCATATCATTCGTTGGATCGTTGGCATATCCCGCCTGCTTGAGAATGGTGATAACGTTATGCAGGCCGATGGAACCAGTGAATACCATCCGTAATTTGGGGTGCATCTGGCGCAGTGATCGCAGCGTGTCCAGTAATTCCATCGCAGCATCCTCGTCGTTGCCGCGATGTTTCTTAATATCGTAGAGCATTAGTGGAATTTCATCCCAGAAGAAGATCACGGTACGATCCTGATTTTCAACCAGATCCACCATAATTTTTGTCAGCAGAACCTTCCAATGGTGCGAGGTGACATTGGGAATTTTTAGTACGCCGCCAACTTCCGTGCCGCCGATCTGCTTTAAGAACTGGCGCGTCAGCACCGCCGTTCGAGTCGAGCGTTTCAAGTAGTCTTCCACATCGTGAAGGACCTTCTCGACGAATTCCAACGGGGTGCGAATGCCTTCCAGATCGCGGTAGACACACAAAAGACCTTTCTTTGGAGCCTCATCCACCATTTTCTTGACTATGCAGGTCTTTCCCATCCTCCGTTCTGCGCAGAGAACGAGGCTCTGACTTTCCAGAACACGCCATAGATTTTTGATCAGTTTGTCACGCCCAATAACATCCGATGGGGCGATTTGCCCTCCTGGATTGGCTTTCATAAAGATCCCTCCTTATACGTTCTATATAACATACGTTATAATTATTGTACGTCATTTCTATTATACGTCAATATTAACGTATTTGTCAAGGTCTTTCTTCGATTGTTCTCCGTACCCCAAAAATTCCTTGACCCTGCCACCTTCCTCGTGCTATACTGCTAATCGGTCGAAGGTGCACCAAATGGTGCTCTCAGGCGAGGGCTGGATGTCCTTTTCGTGCAGTTTTGAGGAGCGTTTGCTGGTCGGTTTGCAGTCAATAATCTATTATTCTAAATAATTCCTCTGTGCCTCTGCGGTTAGGATGGTGTTCCTTCCTCTCTCGTTGATGCTGGTATGCTACTTGCTATTAAATATCGTATATATCTGTTTATTAAGCTGACGGTTTGATATAGTTCTTACAATGGAGAACAAAGTGCGAATAGATTTTGAGAATATAATTGATCTATCATACCCGGTGGATGAAGATAGTCCCAGAGAAGGCCCAATTGACCCTGCGCGGATCTATGATACGGCGACGATGGAGGACGATGGGTACTTCGAGAGCAGGATTGATGTTTCGGGACATTACTCCACACATATTGACGCCCCGGCGCTGATGTACGCTGACGGGGCTGTGGTGGCTGATCTCCCGATAGAGCGGCTTATGGGCGAAGCTGTCCTTATGGATTTCTCCCATCTGAATCCGGGTGACGAGATTACTAAGGATATGCTGGAAAGCTGGATAGAAGAAAACGGCGATGTGAAAGACATGATAGTCGTCCTTTTCACGGGTATGCAGAGCATTGTGGACAAGCCGGAATTCATCGAGAATTGGATCGGCTTGACCGGTGAAGCCGCTGAATTCATAGCTTCCAGAGGCATAAAAGTCATCGCTTCGGATTCGTGCAATATAGATTGCGTCGCGGGAAAAGACATAGAATTTCCTGCGCACCATACTATTCTGAGGCATGGGATACCCAACGTGGAAAATCTGCTTAATCTGGATAAGCTCCCGGCGTCCGGATTCTATATGATCATAGCACCCATGAAACTCCGAAAAAGCTCCGGCGCTCCTGCGAGAGTGGTCGCGCTGGTTTGATTGATATGAGGTGCGGATGGGACGATGCAATGACCATCGTAAGGAGTTGATGAATATGGCGCGTTCTGAAGTGTCGGTTCTTGAGATCAAGATTGAAGAACCACAATTGGAATTTCTTGAGAAGAAGGCAAAAGAACTTGGTCTATCCAAAGAGGAATTAGTTAAGAAGTATATCGTTAGCGACATGACTAAAACCATTGATGCCGTAGGGATGGAAAAGAAAAAACGATTTTCTTTACAGGGTATAGTTAGCGCGGGTACAGTAACAGACGAGGATATTGAGGAAGCAAAGAAGATATGGCAATCTCAGACATTACCTGGATGCTCATGTTTTAATCTGGTACATGGACAAACAGTCTAATGAGAGATTATCCCGATTGGCATTTGAGACTATAAAAACTAAGGACTGATTTGGATGAGAAGAGTCACTGTCATAACGCCGTCGCGAATACATCTCGCATTGATAGACCTGAACGGCGGTCTGGGGCGGGTGGATGGAGGCATAGGATTGTCTCTATCAAATCCGGGATTCAGGGTCACCGTTCAGCGCGCTGATGAGACGGAGATCACAGGGCTGGACGAGAGCGCGCATCGCGCAGAAAGAGTTGTGAGACTTCTGCAAGAGAAGTGCGCCGTAGGTCACGCGAAAATAGAGATCGAGGAAAGCATCCCTGCGCATGTGGGACTGGGATATGGGACACAGCTTTCACTGGGGATCGCGCAGACTTTGTGCAGTCTCTACGGGATAGATCTCAGCCATCGTGAAATGGCGTTTTTGGTGGGACGAGGCGGAACGTCCGGGATTGGTGTTGCAGCGTTCTCTCACGGTGGATTCATCGTTGACGGTGGACATAGGTTTTCGGACGAAAAGACCTCTTTTCTCCCTTCTTCAGCGTCCGCGGGAGTGCCGCCGCCGCCGATTATTGCACGCTATGATTTCCCGGACTGGGATATTCTGATTACTATTCCTGACTGCAAGCAAATATCCGGCGAAGAAGAAGTAAATCTTTTCCAGAATCTCTGTCCGCTACCATTAAACGAAGTTCAGGCCCTCTCGCATATCATACTTATGAAACTGCTGCCAGCACTGGTGCAGCGGGATCTGAAATATTTCGGCGATGCGGTAGATCAGATACAGGGCATGGCATGGAAAAAAGTGGAGGTCGAAGAGCAAGACCCTATAGTAAGGCTGACAATGGCTTTCCTGCGGGAAAATGGAGCCTGCGGAGTAGGGCTGAGTAGCTGGGGGCCAGCTATCTTCTGCTTCGGCGAGGATCTCTCGACACTTGAGATGAAGACGCAGGCGTTCCTCGATAGTATAGACGCAGGCGGCATCTGCTTTCTGACACAACCAAATAACACTGGCGCTGTGGTGCTAGAGGAGCAAAATGGAGTTCATGGAAGCCGTTCTGAAGCGGCGAACCTACAGAGAGCATTTCACCGATAAGCCCATATCTCAGAAAGATCTGGACATTATCATTGAAGCTGCACGATGGGCGCCCTCTCCTTTCAATACCCAGCCGTGGGAGATACTGATAATCACAGAGCAGAAAAGCAAGGACGCACTGGCGGATCTGGTGCTCAATAGCATGGCCGCGCAGATGGGTGACGGTCGGTTTTTGCAGGATGTCAGCCAGTGTATGAGCCTCAACAGAGAGGAATGGTCGCGTCGCGGCGAAGGCGTGCTCATCGACGACCATATTGACGTGCCGGGCTTCATTAAGGATAGGACAAAGCTCCGACCGCTTATGAAAAATGCGAAGAATCTATCGTTTCTCGGAAAGCTGGGGCTGGGGAAGATTGGCGCGGCTGAATTTGTGAAATTCATAAGAAAAGCGCCAGTTATAGTCATAATCCTGATGAATAAGCGAAAAAAATCTCCCGGAGAAAATGGTCTGACGTGGAAGTTCCTGGGTATGGGCGCTTTCATGGAGCACATCCTCCTTGCGGCAGCTTCTCTGAGCATAGGAACGCATATCATAAACGCGCCGCTGGAAACGCAGAGGGATAGGGGCAAGCTCAGGGAGATGTTCTCCATACCCGACAGCTACGAGCCAATGTGTCTGATCCGGGCGGGATATTACAACAATCCGCCGGGGAATTCTGTGCGTCTGGTCCCAGCACGGTTTGTCCATCGTGAGCGATTCGGAGGAGGCGATTAACATGAGGAAGCATGCTGTACTAACACTTGTCATTTTAGTCATCATAGCCGGCTGCGCAATTAGCCCTCAGGATACGGAGTTGGGTCGTGTGGACGTTCCACATAGGTCGAAAGCCATGTATGTGGATCTGTATACTGAAGGGGATTATGTCTATACCTTGCTGAAAGAGCCTGTGCCTGCGCCTGGCGGTACGAGCAGATCGGGACTGGAAATAGTTGATATCTCGTATCCTAAGGCACCGCGTAAGACAGGCGAAGTACAGATGCCCGGAGAGGCACGGTCTGTTTACGTCTCTGGAAACTACGCTTACGTCGCATGCCGCCGATCTGGGCTTCAGATAGTGGATATATCGGATGAATCCAGTCCGATCATCGTGGCGAATCTGGATGCGCTAGGATCCGCGGTGGACATCCACGTTTCGGGCGACTACGCCTATGCGATTAATCAAGATCGCGTCAATGATATGCACCTGAAGGTGATAGACATATCGGATAGGAGAAGCCCCGTCGTAGTGGGAAATGCCTACACTCCCGGAACACCATACGGCGTCTACGTTTTGGGGGATTATGCGTATGTGGCTGCTAATCACTCAGGCTTGCAGATAATAGACGTAAGTGATAAAGCAAATCCAGTAAACGTAGGGGGAAACGATGCATCACAGGAAAGGGCACGGGATGTTTACGTCTCAGGGGATTATGCCTGCGTAGCCCAAGCCTTCGGCATCATCGGAGGGCTGAAGGTGATAGACATATCGGACAAAGCCAAGCCTGTCGATGTGGGAGTTTTGCACGCTCTGGAGGCCACCAGTGTCGTTTACGCATCGGGGAACTATGCCTATTTGATGGGCGATCAGGGTATGCAGGTGATAGACATATCGGACAAAGCAAAGCCCATGTTCATAGGGAGATCAGAGTGCCCACTGCGTGTTACTGCTATGGCCATTGACGAATCGAAGGCGCTTGCGTTTTTAGCCTGTATCGAAATGGATGAATCCGGCGAGGTCCAGTGCCTGCAGGTTTTGGACATAAGCGATAAGGCCAGTCCTGTTGTGGTGGGAAACATGGAGTTAATCGGTGACTGGTTAAGACAGCAGCAAGTTAGTCTGGAACTGGCGCGGTGAGGTAAGTATTATGAATATGAAAACTGTTGTATTTACGGGACTGGACGAGGATTTGGTCACAGAGGAAAAACCTGTTCCTGAGTTAGAGGACGGCGATGTGCTGGTCAAAGTGGACTTGTGCGGAATCTGCACGTCTGACATAATGGCTCAGCGGGGCGATGCTACCGACTACTCGCCGCCGGTGGTTCTGGGGCACGAGATCGCTGGCGTTATTGTCGAAACGAGGAACAATCGCTTTTCCGACGGGCAGAAGGTATCCGTCGATCCTGTGATGTCCTGCGGCGTCTGCTATTACTGCCAGCGCGGGCTGAACAAGTTCTGCGCCGAGATCTGCGGGATCGGTCACGATATGGACGGCGGATATGCCGAGTATGTGAGGATTCCGAGAAAGCTCGTTGACAGCGACGGTCTGGTGGTAGTTCCTGATGAAGTTCCGCCGGAAGAGCTTATGTTTCTGGAGGCCCTGGCATGCGTTCTGGGTGGCTTTCGGGAGACAATTCTGGGAGATAATCTGGTGATCCTGGGAGCGGGGCAAATAGGCCTGCTGTTCCTCCAACTGGCGAAACGCAAAGGCGTCAGAACCATTATCACTGAGCCGCTGGCTCATCGCCGGGCGATTGCAGAGCAACTTGGAGCCGAGGAAGTGCTGGATCCATCCGCTGAACCGGTCATCCCCCGGATACTAGAACTCACAAACGGCATCGGGGCTGACGCAGTGATCGCTGCTACCAACGATCCCATGGTAGTTCCGCAGGTATTCCAAATGCTCAGAAGGGGCGGCTGTGCAAACTTCTTCGGGCTGTTCCCACACGGTACGAAGATCGAGTTGGATATCGAGCAGTTCCATTACTCCGGCCACAAAGTGGTGGCCTCATGGGCGCTAACGCGGAAAGATACCGCCCAGGCGCGGGACGAAATAGCCGACAGATGGCTCGTTCTCGAACCCATATTGACCGGCAAATTCTCGCTGGATCAGCCTATGGAAGCCTTTAACTACGTCGTCCAGAGAACAGGTCTCAAGGCTGCGTTTGCCCCGTAATATTATGCCAAAGACAAAATTCCAAACCTATCTGGAGATCATCCGATTTCCGCTTTTCCCTATCCCCATAGTCACAACGCTGTCCGGGGTCATTCTGGCGGGTGATGCGTCTATCTCGTGGAAGGGATATACAGCTCTCGCAATAGCCATGATAGGATACTTCGGCGGGATGCTGAAGAACGACTATTTCCACAGCGATACTGATGCCCTGTCGTACCCTCAGAAACCCATCCCTTCCGGGCGACTCTCACGAAGGAAGGTTTTTTTCTTTGCATCTTCCATCTATATTGTTTGCTTGCTTGGAGGCTTCCTCCTGAACTACAAAGCCGGTCTGATGGTAGCAGCACTGATCGCGCTCTCGCATATCTACAATGCCATGTTTAAAAGGAAGGGAATCCTGGGAAGTATAACTTTGCCGCTGGGGATCGCATTGCTGAGTATATTCGGTTCGGTAGCTGTCTCCGGGCGAATTCCTGAGATGGTGTGGTATTGTTTCGCCGGGATATTCCTCTTCGATTTCGGCGCTCATATCGCCACCACGTTCAAGGACATCGATCAGGACAGAAAAGCGGGAATAATCACCACTCCCATACAGATAGGTATCAAGCCGGCGCTGGTGCTTTCGACTGCCGCGACTGTCGCATCATTCGTGGTAATGTCCATGCCGTATGTCCGGGGAATGGCTAACGCGAACTACCTGATATGGGTCGCTTTGTCGATAGGAACGGTGATCATCACCAGACTGCCGCTGCTGCTCAAGCAAGATCACGACAACGGCTACCTCGCCCTGAAAGGCTCCATGATCGGCGCTATCGCCCTCTACCCATCCATGATTGGCATTGTATTGCCCCTCACCACCTGCTTCATCATCATCCTGACGCCATGCCTGCTGTCCGCTATCCTGTTGGAAGCCACCAGCCAGCGAGTCTAACGCGGATGTATCTACCCCCTATTCACCACATATATCCCCCCTGCCACCAGTATCGCCCCCACGATCAGGAATGGCGTTATAGCCTCATGCAATATCAGATTGCTCAAGCCAACTCCGAATAGCGGCGTAGCGAAGAGGAAAGCTGATATTTTGCTGGCGCTGTGGCGTTTCAGGAGCAGTGTCCATGTCACGAAGCAGAAGCCGGCGACTACTATCCCCTGATACATTATGGCAAGAATCAGGTTGATTGAGATAATATGCAACTCTGACCGCTCGAAGAGCAGGCTCAGTCCGAAAAAGGGTATCAGCGCGAAGATCATCTGCCAGAGGAGCAGCTTGTATGCGTTGATACGCTGTACCACCCTCTTAACGTAGACTCCAAGTATTCCCAGAAATAATGCGCTCACAAGTATGAGAGTATCACCTGTAATGCGCGTGTCGCTGATTCCCATCCTGTCGCGGAAAACCAGGAATATGCCAAGAAGCGCCAGGATCAAACCGGATGTTTTCCTGATGCTCAGCCTGTCGTTGGAGATGAAAAAGTGCGCCAGAACAGCGACGAAAAATGGATGCGTGTTTATGAAAAGTGATGCCCTGCCAGCTAAAGTTGAGTCCACGCCCATTGTGAATGTGCATATCTGCGCGGTGAAGATTAGCGATAATATTGTCAGATGAAAAACTTCTTCCCGTCGCAGTTTCAGGTCGATCCCGTTGAATATCCCCCATCCGCCAATGACTAAAGCACCAAGACCGAACCTCATACCAGCCAGCAGAAATGGACGTGTGTATCTCAGACCTATCTTCACCGCTACGGAGTTTCCACCCCAGAGGCACGCCAGCAGCAATAATAACAACACGACTCTTGTATTCACATCTTCGTTTGGCAATCCTGATGTAGTATCTGGCATATATCTCCTACTTTATAAGCAAGGTCATCTCCGTGGAGCGGCCTTCCTCGTCCATGCAGGTGAGGGTGTGCTTCCCGCGAACGGGATCGATAAAGACTTTTTCGGTGGGCGATCCATGAAAAATCAGCTTTGAATCCATAAACCAGAAAATATTGCGAGCGTCGTTGGAAACTGATGCCTCCAGAAGTATCTTCTGATACTGAGTGTCAACGCCGGGCCGGATGATGTACTCGCAGTTGGCGGAAGGCGAATGAATAACAGGCCCTGCCCCGGCTATGATCCGGTCACATTCCCTATAGTGCTCTGGTATTCTGTCCACGGCCATGCCGCTGCGCTCCATCCACGTAGCGATCTTGGGCGTCCAGATTTCATAGGCTTCCATCTTATACTCCCGACCGATGCGGCAGTGTGAACATAAACGCTTACCAGTTTCCGTGTCAATGGCAAACATTTTGTGTACTGCACAGGTTTCGTTGGGAGATAAACCGGGAATACAATATTCCTCTTTGGTATGTGGACAATACGACGACATCACCATGCCGCTGAGGGCGCAGACCTCTCGCAACTCAACCTCAAGCGGCTGGACGTACCATCGGCTGTCGGATGTTTTAGCCAATTCGTTGAACAGATCAAAAAGAACCGGCCCGGCGGCTTCTGCACCTATAACAGCCGGCGATCCCACGGCGTTGAAATTCCCTATCCAGACTCCCACTGTGAACTGTGGCGAATAGCCAATGCTCCAGGCATCCTTGTGGCCGTATGATGTCCCCGTTTTCCACGCAACTTTGGGAAGATTCACGGCGGATTCCCAGCACGTCGGCAAGTCCGGACGCTTCACTTCCGCAAGCATTTCGGTCAGGATGAAGGCAGTACCCGCTTTAAGCAGAGGTACGGGCTGCCGTACCCCTAAGTCAAGCCGCAGTCGATAGGGAGCGAATTCGCCCGTATTAGCCAGCCCTGCGTAGAGGTTCGTCAGATCCAGAAGTGTCACTCCGCATCCGCCGAGGACGAGTGAAAGTCCATAATGCTCTTGCGGTTCGGTCAGCGTTGTGATACCAGCTTCCTTCAGGAAGGCATAGATACCGCCACCGCCGAGACGCGCTGCGAGATTGACTGCCGGGACGTTGAGGGAGTGAGTCAGAGCGTCCTTAGCGGTGACGCCGCCGCGAAATCTGCCATCGTAATTCACCGGCTTATAGCCGGAATAGTCCACCGGCACATCGGTGAGCAGAGTTTCTGGCGAGACGAGGCCGCGATCCAGAGCCAGCGCATAGACAAAAGGCTTCAAAGCGGAACCGGGCGACCGGGGGGCTATAGTGCCGTTCACCTGGCCGCTGGCTTCCTCATCGAAGAAACCCGCCGATCCGACCAGAGCTAATACTTCTCTGGTTTTTGTATTCATGACCACCACAGCCCCGGTAGTGACGCCGTGTTTTCTCAGCGGTATCATGTGATCCCCAAGCGTGTCTCGCGCCAGTCTTTGAGTGTTTTTATCTATAGTGGACACAATCTTGCTGGTACCGGGATACATCCGTCTCAGTTCCCGCGCCAGGTGCGGAGCGATAAATGGCATGGAGAAACGCTGATCTGGTACAGGTTCCGCGAGAGCTTCATAGAGCTGCTTCCGGGTGATTTTACCTTTCTGGAGTAGACGATTTAGCACCTTATCGCGTCCCTGGCGGGCGAGGCTGCCGGGGGCATCAGGCCGGAATGCTGTGGGCGAGTTGGGTATTGCCGCCAACAGCGCAGCTTCACCCAGGCTGAGATCCTTCTGATGCTTGTTGAAGTAAAAATATGTGGCGGAAGCCGATCCCACAATGTTACCGCCATAGGGAGCCATATTGAAATAGAAAGCCAGAATCTCATCTTTGCTGAATGAAATTTCTAGTTGGATCGCTCGCACAGCCTCAATAGATTTGTTTCTGAATGTACGGGGTTTAGGATCCATCATCCGGGCGACCTGCATAGTAATGGTGGAGCCGCCGCAGACAATTCGCCTGGCCTTCAGATTGGTAATAGCAGCTCGCACGATGGAGATAGGATTGATGCCAAAGTGGTAGCGAAAATATCTATCTTCATAGTTGATAACGGCGGCGCGCAGCTTCGGTGAGATGTCCTCTGTATCTGATGAGATACGCCACATATCATCTGGCGCGGTGAACGCTCGAAGCAGTTTACCATGACGATCCAGGACGGTCACAGAGGATGGTGGGTGGAGTCGATCCACTGGCAGCGGAAAGAAAATTTCCCCCAGTATTACGAACAGAAAAGCGCAAAGCCCTGTACCCAAAATCAGACATAGAAGCACCCGGAGGAACTTATGCCGCCAGATGATTTTCAGCAGTCGAGATAATCGTTTCATCAATTGAATCGTGAGCATCCCTCAAAATGAATATATGTCAAATTTACCTTTTTCTTTGATAGAAACATAGCACAAGAGCATTACCTTGTCAATCACTTAGTTTGTTCCTTTTAGCTGCAATTCTATTGATCTGAATCGGAAAAGTATGTTAGTATTCAGGGCGAGTGGCTTGAGAACCACAGCAAACTCATGACATCCATTAGAAGGAAGGAACAATGCGAATAGGTGTAACTTCCGACATTCACACGGATATTTCCCCCGCAAATCGCGAGATTGTTAAGCATATAGCGCATACAGCAAGGCGCGCCGATCTTGATGCCCTTGTAATATGCGGCGATATATCACACAACGTTATGACGTTATCGAGAACGCTTTCGGCTTTTCACCGCATAGGCCCGAAGTGCAAAAAGCTGTTTGTGGCAGGCAATCACGACATCTGGATGGTCGGTCTGAAAAAAGAAGTAACAAGCCACGATAAATGCTCGCTCATAACGGCCATTTGTGATGAACACGAATTTCATCATCTGCACGACTCACCCGTTGTGATCGGACAGGTAGGCTTTTGCGGGACCATAGGCTGGTACGACTACTCATACAGAATGGATAAACACGCCATTCCAGAGGAAAGCTACATGAGCAAGACCTTCCGTGGGGCAGTATGGAACGACGTAAACTACGCCAAATGGGATAGCTCGGACCCTGAGATTGCAGACCGGTTTGAGAGGGAGCTTCAGGAGCAGATCGACGCCATACGAGACCGTGTTTCGCAGATAATCGTTACTACGCACCACGTACCATTCCAGGAATGTGTCACATACCGCGGTCAACTCCCCTGGGATTTCTTCAGCGCGTTTATGGGAAGTGTCGGCTTAGGTGAGATATGTATCAATGAGCCGAAGGTCACTCATGCTCTCTTCGGGCATACACATGGCGATTTCTATGAGACAGTGAGGGGGGTACAGGCAATATGCTCGCCGGTAGGCTATCTCTCAGATCCACCAAGAGATCTCCGGAAATACGCCCGGAGCAAGCTTAAGATCATAGACCTACCTGAGGTTTAGAGCCTATCCGAAAACCGTCGGTTGAGTAGGCGCAGCCTGTGAGGGGAAAGCAAATATAACGCCGTTAAACTTTTCGCTGATTTTGGGCTGATTTTGCGCTAATCTGGCGCTAATTTGTGGTAATAATGCCTCATTTCTACACCTAATTCTGAAGAGTCAACTTTTTCTGGGAACCGTAAACGCTGATGGCGCTTGCGTTTAGCTTATGGGGTTGGCCAAAAGTTTAATAAAGTTTAACGATTTATTTTATTAGTCCATTAGTCAATGGGTCTATAATTTTACTCAGTGTGAATAAGTATAATAATCAGGTTTGTTATCTTCGACGAAATTGCGGTAACGAACCTGCTATTAGTACATATCGAGTTAACGTCTGCATTTCGTTCCCAGTTTTTAGTTTTCAGCTTTATTGCCTCACAGATAGTATTTGCTGATTGCTGGCTAATGTTGCATCTTGATACATAAAATTATGTCGTTTCTGAGGTGAGATATGGTACCCATTGCGTGCGGGAGAACCTGATTTCGGGTATAGATTTGCCATACTTGACTATGGGTTTTCAGGTGTTTTGGTGTGTCATAATGACACACGCCTGTAACATAATGTAACACCTGAATTGGGAGTCGGTGCAATGTCGGGTCGCCGACTACGAGGAAAAAGAAGGAAAAGAAGGATGTCCGGGTCGCCGATCAAGCTTTTAGGAAAATCTTGAGCAAAAGTAAGGAAAGGGAAAAGAAGGATGTCGGGTCGCCGACTACGAGGAAAAGAATGCCGGGTCGCCGGCTACGAGGAAAAGAAGGAAAAAGAAGGAATTTCTGGCAACATTTTTCCTTAAGTAGTATCCGCTGATTTTCGTTTAGACTGGTTGTCAACACAAGTATTTGATCACATTATCAAGTTGCTTCAAGAACTATTTGGGCAAGATCACTCCACTGACAATCTGGAAAAGCTCCAGAAAG
>SDBT01002428.1_pt1 | contig 32951 bp, 64 predicted proteins | sample 2277101 | NCBI WGS metagenome assembly SDBT01 (sample SAMN10404973, study PRJNA504765) | marine sediment metagenome | isolation source: marine sediment core GS10_PC15, 103 cmbsf | place: Arctic Ocean: Southern Knipovich Ridge | collected 2010
CTTACTCAGGGCTACGTAACAATCGACTGTGATTGGCGTGGCTACGCGTTGGACCGCGCCGCACCTGCGGCATTCGATCGCGTACGCCATCTCGCCGCAGGTGGCGTCATGTATGATTATCCATGGTGTGTCCATTATTGCTCCCTTTGGTCAGGTTCACGGGCCTCGGCCAGCGTCACTTCGCCTCGCCGCCAGGCTGCCCTGATGTCGGCCCCGGCGACCAAAACAAAATAACCAGCGCTCGAGTCATCGACCTCCAAGTAGCACGCCGGGCCGCCTCGAAAGCCCCCGGGGTAGAGGACGCACACGGCCCGGTAGTAGCGCGGCTTGCCGAAGGTTAGGGGTGCATTAGTCTTCCAACTCGTCGAGCCGTGCTTGCAGCCATGCGATGAGTGTGCGGATGTGGCGAGGCCCCAGGTCTACGACGCCGCGGAGGCTCATAGAACATTCCACCAGCTTCGTCACCGCTGTGTTGATCATCCTCATCCGCAGCAGGGGGCCTTCGTCAGGCTCTCGAAGAATTATCTCGGTCCTTGTGTTTTTGCTCGCTTGCGTCATTTGGTTTTCCTTTCGGTTGGGTGGCGTAGTTCAAAAAAGACTTGCCGTCTCTTCCGTGAAGCTCGGTCCGTTGATAAACAGCACTTCGCTGACCTTTACCGCGCCGCGCTGCCGCTGCCCTTGATTCGCCATGGCTTTCGTGACCTGGAACACTCGCTTCGTCCAGCCGACGTACAAGGCGTCCACCGCCGCGTGGTCGTAATAGGAGACGATCACGCGAGTCTTCTTGAATCGCGTGAGCAGCTCAGCTAGGTCGCCGTGTTGAGCTTCAGTGAAGTCATGGACGTACTGCGCGCCTTTTTCGTAGTAGGGCGGGTCCACGTAAATCACGGTTCCAGCTTTGTCCTCAATTCGCGGAATCAGGCCAAAGGCGTCCCTCGACAGAACCGTCACGTTCCTTAGCCGGTCATGCCAATCAGGGATTGATTCCACCACCGACCGCCAGCGTTTTGCCGCGTGGCCGCCGCTCGACGTGTACCGCACGCAATATCCAGTATTGTACAATGCTGTGCCCGTCACACCGTTGCGGCCGAGCCAAGAGGTCAACAGGAAGTGATACGCCCGATCTAAATCTACCAGTCCTTCGTGGGCCGAGCCCCGGATGATCGTCGCCGATTCGTGAAACAACTCTTCGGCCATCAGGGACCGGCTTGTCCTGGCGTAGAGACTCATCGCGAGCTGCTCATCCTGAAGTACCCTTGCAAGGTTTGTTAAGTCACCGTGCAAGTCGTTGGCGGTTTCCATCACGCAAGGAGGTTTTGCCAAGAGGACGGCAAGCGAGCCGCAGAAGGGCTCCCAATAGACGCGGTGGCTGCCAATCTCCGTGACGATTCTTGCGGCGAGGTTCCGTTTCGCGCCGAACCAAGGGGCCAGTGCTGCTATTTGTGGCGGCATGTTGTTCGTTCCTTGCGCAGTCTCGACGTGTGGTTCACTCATCATCAGTTTTAGAACCCCCTTTCCGTCTGGCTGCCTCGGCGGCTGCCTGGGTGCTGTAGCATTCGGGGAATAGCCCCATAGGTGAACCCATAATGTCGGCTTTATGAATCGTTTTGGTTGTCGGGTCCAACCAAAACAATGGCTCTCCGGGTATGACAGGCACGCCGTCGGCCGTTTTCGGTAGCTTGGCGATTTCTGCTTGGAGCCGTTCGACTTCGGCCTCCAACTTCAGCCAGTCGTCGCAAATACACTTCTTCCACGCCCAAGTTTCCGGGAAGCTCATATCCTGACTAGCCTCTGCCCCAGGCTCTACCCCATGCTTAATCTGCCAGGCTGCTCCACGCTGGAAAGCCTCAACTCCTTCTCTGGTATAGTGCAGTTTCATCCGTCTGCTCATTTCGGTTTCAAAACATTCTCCTGCCAGTCCAGCAGTTCACGAATCCACGAAAGCGGCTGCCCAGACTGGATCAGCTTCTCGACCGCATCACGGTGTTCGTCGCTGTCCGGCTCGGCCTCTAGCAGTACCTTGACCAGGCAGCCGAGGCACGGCCACGTCGGTTGTGCGATTTGGCAAATCATGTTTCAACCTTCTGTCTCCCTGGTCATACAAACAACACCTCTTGGTCCAGCCGCCGGGCGGCTATCTCACAATACTTCTCTTCAATCTCAATCATAATGCAACGCCGCCCGAGGTCCTTGCAAGCGCGGCCCGTGGTGCCAGAACCAGCGAAGGGGTCGAGAACGATGTCATCACACACGACCAATAATCGCCGCAAAAGCTCAACGGGTTTTTCGGCTGGATGCTGCCGTTTGTCACCAACCGGACTCTCCCGAATCACATCAGCACGCCCGTTGCCATCTGAAAAAATAGGGGTGGTTGGATACCATAGGTGAAGCACCAACTCAAAGGACTTGCGAAACTCCCGCCCCATTCCAAAGCGTCCCTTGTCCCATACCAATAACGCCATTTGAGTACCGTAAAACAACCGGAATAAAACTGGATAACTCGTTTGGTCGCAAAAGATCATCATTCGCCCTTGTGGATCAAGGCGATCCAATATTGCGTCAAAGAAAACTTGTAACCCAGCTTCAACTATTGAAAGATCGCCAATGTTTTTCGTCACCTGTCGACCCTGGGCAACTGCTGTCGGAATCGCGTAGGGTGGGTCGGTGACGACAGCAGAGACATGAGGAAGCAACGGCAGTACTTCCCGGCAGTCGGCGTGGTACAGAGTAATACCGTCCGCACATTGGCACGGTTGGGCTTTGCATCGGTAACACTCGGGGAGACTATTCATCATTTAACACCTTTAATGGTCGTTCGATGGGGTAGCTCATGCCGCTACTTCCGGGAATTGTTTCACGTTCCACTTCATCCGTGCTGCTCCGGGCGTGATATTGTGTCGCAGACGGCCCCTGTGCGTTCGTTACGAACACACACTTTGTCCACGCGGGGGCCGACGAGTTTTCGATATGCCCACTCTTCGCGAGCAACAGCCATTGCCTTATCGGCCCGTAGCATGTCCTCCACGATCGTGCAATCATTGCCGATCCAGTACTCTACACGCCGAGTTGCGTAATCGCTCATCGCTTTACCTCTGGAAATTGTTTCACCGCCCATAAGTCATCGGGTATTCGCCCCTGCTGCCCAGCCTTCGGTCCCGAGTCCTGTGTGACGAAGCAGGGAACACCGGCGGTTTGGCACTGCTCGACGATGTCACGGAGCCAGGCTAGCTCCATCGGCCGGGCGTGGGGGCCGGACTCGCCGCCGATTTTCACCCAGTCGAGTAGCGGAACCGATTTTTCACAGCCACATTTGGCGCAGCACGTGTCCCATCCGGGATCATTCATATCATCGGGACTTGTACCGCGGCCAGGAAAAAAGTCTCCGGTAAACGCTACCCCTGCATTGCAATCGCATTTCCACCGAACGATCTCTGGTGACAGTCGTCGGAAGTTCACCGGCCCGACCAACGGCTCTAAGCTCAAGCCAAGCACGGGGGCTAAATCTCGACATTCGAGTAGGCTGCCGATACCCGCCTCCAAAGTCGCCTGGTCGCTGGCCGAGTAGAGAAGCCAACAGTTCTGGCGATACAATTCTCCAGGGTCCCTATCCGGCATTTCTGGCAATTCCAGCGGGCGGACCATCGGCCAAAACCGCCTGATATTTTCCGGCCGCTTGGTGAGCAGCAGGAAGTCGAGATTCTGGCACTGGTCGAACACGCCGAACATATCGCGGCGAAGGTCGGCCATGGTTGCCCAGCCGTATGGTGGTATTGTGTTTGCGGGCCAGTCAGTGTATGAAATCCGCGCCTCCCCATCATGGTGATTTTTACAGAGCCGCCGCCCCTTTGCGTTCACAATCGGCCCTTCCCAGTCCTCGAAAGCGTCCATCAGCGAGCCGACGAACACGCGGGGGCGTCTTTCAACATCCGATGTATTCGCCGCACACCATTGCTGGATCGCCTCAGCTTTCGCCTCCCACGTCAACGGCTTCCGCCAGTTGGCCTCGCTGGTCTTGCGGCGAACGCCGCTGCGGCCGAGCCACGGATTCCAGATCTCGTCACACCAGGAAATTTTCGTTGTGTCAGCCATGATTTTCGCAACCGCTTCTAAGCGGCATGGGCCAAATCTTGGCACGCCTCCGTTGCGCACGTCATCGTCACGTACACGAACCGAGACGATACTAGTGTCCCCTTCATCGGCTACGATTTTGAACAGTTCACCTTCACACGCCATGATTATCCCCCTTTTGCGTTGATTGCCTTCCTCCGCTCCGCGCGATCCTCCTTGATGGCGGCGGGCGTGATTTCGAACGACCTCTTGATTGTGTTGCTGTAGCTACCCTTCGCCCGCTCTTTGTAGCTGCACGCAACTAGATGTTTTCCGTCGCCCGAAAAGCTCGTCACGGTTACCGCTTCGCCTTTCCACGGAAAACTGAACCCGATGGCGAGTCGCCCCCGTTTACGTGTCCGCGTCGTGTGCGCAAAACAGCCTTGCCACGATGGCGGCGACACCTCGTCGGCAATAAACGCCTGGCTGTCCAAATATGTTTCGATGGCTTTTGCCGCCGACAAATTGCCGGTCATTACCGCGAGCGTGTAGTATCGTTCGGTGCCGCCCCACCAGTACCCAACATTGAAATCTTTCAGTATCTTGCGGCTGAAGTCCGTCGCCTCGAATTCCATCCCGGAGTTGATGGCGAGTTCCATTGCGGCGGTCATGGACTGATTCATCCGTTCCCAACTATGCGAGGTCGCAGCTCCGTTCGTACACCAAACGTGGCGCAGGAGCGCGATGACTGGACTATCGGTAGGTTTTGTCACAAGAATCCCCCTTCGTTTCGAGTGCCAATCGCAATGGTTTCTTTTTCAGCTTGTGGTGTACTGGCCCCCGCCGCTCTTGCCAGGGACGAGGCTCACCGTCCGGGTAGCTTGCTGTCTTTGGTAGCGAGTCGTCCGGTTCGCACCAATAGTCGTCGCCGTCGAAAATCACGCGGACGCCAAATGCACTTACCGGCGTGACCCTGTCGACGTGCTGCCAGCACACCGTCATGTCGATGCCGACATGCAGATAGCGGCCTGTCACGGTATCATCGCTTACGGCTGTTACGATTGCAACCAGCCTTCCTTCGGGGCAATCGCTGTCGCTTATAATCACGCAATGGCCGACCGCCACGCGGCTCGACGGGAGGATTATGTGTTCGCTCATCACTCGTTTCCTTTCGTTTTGATTGCCTTGAGGTCTCGGTCGGTCAACTCCATCTTCTCTGTCGTCACTTCGTATTCATGGCATACCCAACGGACGTGACTGCCTTCGCCGCTCTTGTTCGGCACGTCCGTTTTCTCCCATCCGTGAATCACGAATCGATTGCCGCTTGCTAGGCAGGCGAGGATAGCTGCCCGCGTCTTGGGCTCGCGGCGATACTTGAGCAGGTGGTCGGACACGGCTTGCTTTGTCGTGCATTGGACGAACAGGCAGCCGGGGTTGTTGCGGCGGAAACACAAGATGTCAGCGAAGCCCTTAAAGTCCTTGCGAAATCCGCCTCGGTATGCGGCTCGCTGGCCGGTGGCTGACTGGGGCTTGGGGAGCTTGGCGAGAAGGGCAATCGAAGATTCGACAACGCACGTCTTTTTGTGGTCCCCTGTCCAACTATTGCACCAGCGACAATCACCATACTCATTCGTCAACACTCCGCTTTCGACGAGTGCCCGCAACGCCTTCGCCAGCCGCGCATCATATCCGGCATCGTGAAACGTGACCCAGAACGAGACCAGGCCGATGCCAGTGTAGCCGTCGCGTTTCAGCCGCTTCATGCTTGCGCTGGGGTGGTTGCGTGCCATCAGTCGGCCTCTGCTGCTTCGCGGTCTTGCAGCACCTCCAGCAAGGCACGTAGTTTGAGTAGTTCCTTTCGGGCCGCCTCGTAGGTCATAGACTCTTCGTTAATCGCCTTGGTAACGTCGGCAACCGTGTTTAGTCTGGGTTCCATTGGTTTGCTCCTGGTTATGGTTTCTGGTTTTCGTGGTTCCTGATTATGCCGCCGCGTGGTGATCTTTCTTTAGTTGTGTTATTGTCCTGGATTGCTCGCGAGAGAAACAGCCTTTCGTTATTGTTTGCAGCCAATCCCTAACCTGAGCCGCAGCGGCGGCGAAAGCTATTGCGTTCAGAAGACTATCGAAACTCGCGACCCCTATGCTGCTGAGCTCATGTGTCACATGCGCATAACAGGCCGGGTATTTTGGGTTGACGCCAAGCACAATCACTAGCCCTGGCGTATCGGTCAGAATCGCCTCCATTGCCAGCTTGCCATCTTTCGTGGCGACGAGTACGGAGGTTAGCACCAATGGCACGCGAACCGCCGTGGGCCTTGTTAGCTTAGCCATGGTTTACGCCTTTCGTGGTTCGTCGCTACTTTTTCCTAACATCACAGCCGCCGGAATACATAGCCCGACGTGAAGTCGCTGCCTCATCGCCAGGCTCAGTCCACGCTTTCCGGAAAGCACTTCTGAAACCTTGCTGCGGCTGCCGAAAAACGGGATAAGATCGGCCTGCGTCAATTTCTGCTGTTCCATGCGGAACTTGATTGCAGCGATGGGGTCTGCTATCTCGGTTGGAAAATGTTCCGACTCGTAGGCCGCGACCAAGACCGACAAGACTTCCAATTCATCCTCGAAGCCCATCAGCGTCTCCATGCGAGCCAACGCCGCATGGTAGTCTTTTTCAGTTTTGATCGCCTTGACGTTCATTAGCCGGCCTTTCGTGGTTCGCGGTCGGCGGCCGCCCAAGTGCTTCCTGTATCGCCGGGCAGATAGTATTGCAAAGGTGCAACGCGGTTTCACTTGAACTTGACCTTGGGGCCCCGTTGTTCCTGATGGCCCGGAGTAGCTCAAGGGCCTCCGGGTCCGACATGAATAGCACCAGCCTGATGTGGCCAGGCGGTATGCCGTCGTTTTGTCCTCGTCCTTCTATAAGCATGGGTTTCTCCTATGGTTTCCAGCCGTATTTGTCATCGTCCAAGCCATCGTCGCCAAACACCGGCTCACCGTAGCAGGCGAACAGCGTTCGCTCCGCGTACCAATCGAGTCATTACAACACCTGGGTTGTTCGTCCGTTGTGAACGAATACCTCTCCACTCTCGTTGATCGACAACGGCAAGTCACGATAGATGCCTAGCGATTTACGGAGGGCACGGTCGGCATTGGCGGCCGCCGCTTCATGCTCTCTTTTCTGTTGATCTAGCTTACTTTGCCATTCGCGCTCAATGTCTGCAATTCGATCCGACGGCGGTGGCGAGTAGAACGCGAGGCTATAATTTTCGTAAGCCCCCTGTACGGCATCGGCGATCCATTTGATCTGTTCTTTGGTGAGTGCCGCGCCAGCGTCTTCCGCAGCGTCCGCGACGCATTCGCACCAGTAATTCGACTGTGCTGACATATTTCCCTCATATTCCGATTGTGAATAGGTTGTGGGTCATCGTTTCGACGGGTCCCAGCTGTATTGGTCATCGTCCAACTCGCCAAAGTCGGGCGAAGCCGCCCGGCTTGTGAATTGGGTAAACTCCGCCCGCCAAGTCAACTTCACGTCACCGGTGGGCCCATTGCGTTGTTTCCGCACGAGTATGTCCGCCTGCCCCTTAACCTCCCTTGCCGCGTCGCCGGTCCGGTAGTATTCGTCGCGGTGGACAAACATCACCACATCGGCATCTTGTTCGATCTCACCACTAGAACGCAGGTGAGACAACTTCGGCCGGTTGCTATCCGACTTCTCCGGCTCCCGGTTTAGCTGGGCGAGGCAAAGCACCGGCACTTCCAGTTCCCGCGCGAGGGCCTTTAGCCGCCGGCTCATTGCCCCGACCTGTTCATGTCTCGGCAGTCGCGGATCGTCCGGCGATATCAATTGCAGGTAGTCGATAACCAGCAACGCGAGGCCGCTTTGACGCTTCAGCCGCCGGGCGGCAGCGGCAATCTCAGTCACCGTCCGGCTCGGCGAATCGTCGATCCATAGCGGCGATAGGCTTTGTTTGGCCGAGGCTTTCACAAGCCGCTCCCGATCTTCCAATCCCAGGTAACCAGAGCGGAACTTTTGACCGTCGACTGCGGCACGGCTGCATAGTATTCGCTGGGCTAGTTCAATCTCCGCCATCTCAAGACTAACCAAGAGCGTCGGAACGTCGCAGTCGACCGCCGCGTAGTCGACGATGTTCAGGGCCAGTGAGGTTTTCCCGAGCCCCGGGCGGCCAGCCAAAATAATCAACTCGGAATCGTGCAGGCCGCCAAGCATCTTGTCGAGGTCGGCGAATCCCGTTGCCACTCCCGGCGCGCCACCGCCGCCCGCCATTCTCGCGTCGATCTCAACCATGGCATCGAGCAGCACGTCGTGAACCGTGCGAACCTTAGCGACGCCCCGCCGATCGGCCACGGCGAATATCCGTCGCTCGCTGCGCGACAATAGTTCGCCGGCGTCGGTCGTTTCGTCCATGGCATCCCGAAGAATATCCGTTGCCGCGTCCCGTAGCGCCCGAAGGGTGGCCATTTTCCGGACGATCTTCGCGTAGTGCACGGCATGCGCCGCTACCGCTACCGAGTTCACTACCTGAGCAAAATACTCCGCCCCGCCCACCCGCTCCCAATCGCCCCGATCTTTCAGGCGACGGTGTATCAACGTGGTATCTATCTTGTCCCCGGAATTGTGCTGGTCGATCAGGTGGCCGAAAACGATGCGGTTGGCCTCAACGTAGAAGTCGGCGGCGCTGACCTCGACCGCCACGTCGTCGCACGTGCGAGGGTCGAGAAAGATAGAACCTACCACACTAATCTCTGCCAACGGGTCGTTCGGCGGTAACCGATCCAGTACTTCGCTGCTTATGGGTGGCGTGCGTTTGGTCACGGTTGGTCTCTCCATGCTGCGAGCAGTTCCGGGGGAAGAACAATTTGGTTGACTCCTGATTTGAAGTCGATGCCTTTCATTGACGGATCGGTCGCGAGCGTCGTGAGAAGGTAGCCTACTGGATTTTCGATCGGCTTGCCTTTCCGAAGCTTCATACCATTGAGAGCACTGGCTAGCGTGTTTTCGGACATTTGGCTGGTGACCCGCAGAAAGGCGATCCGAAGAAGCGTCAGGCGTTCGTTGTTATCCATCCCGGTGGGGAATAACGGGGGGGTAAAGGTACACCTAACGAGGGGCAGCACCTTGCTTGCCGTATCGTCCGTAAAATCAGAATGGAAAAGGTCAGGTTTATCAGGTCCTTTCTGATCAGAAAGATCCTGTTCCTGTTCCTGATCCTGATCCTGCGCGCCAAATGGATATACCCCCCCGATACGTATGGCATAGGTATCGAAAACAGTGGATTCGGCGGCTGTCAAATGCTCGCGATTTGCGAAAAAGACCGGAATTAGAGGCGAATTTGGCAAATCCTCAAGGTCGCAAAGGTGACCCCGGATCGTCTTCGGACCGAGAGCCCCGTTATACCGCCACCACTGGGGGATGTAGAGGACCGAATTTTCCTCGTCAAATGCCCACCGAAGGGTATCGCATACCCTTGCCATACCTATACGAAGGGTATCAGGGGGGTATCCGAGATGCTCTGCCGCCATACCAAATGAGAACACGTAGACCCCTATTCGGTTGGCTTGCTGGCTCGTGAGACAGTAGATCGCGAGCAGTTTGTCGTCGGTTGTGAGCGATCTGAATTTTTCATCAACCCAAACTCTGACGTAGAGCTTGCGGTATTTGGCCATCCGTCGGCCCCCCAATGTACGCACCATCACCCGAGAGGTGAACATCCCAGACGACCAGATGGCCGAAGAGCTTACTCGGATGATGGTGGTTGTTTTCGATTCATGGCGGAACCAACTCTGGTGATGTTCAGCCATCAGTCTACCCGCGGCGCCCGTGGTGTCAAGCCCGGGCCTGGCCATCCGTCGGCCCCCTGTTTTTGGCTCACCACCACAGTTCTTTCAACCTGGCCATCACTTGTTGCAGCCCGCGCATCGCACGTTCCCAGTCTTGGATATCGTTGTCAAATTCATAGGCATTTTCGGCATACCACTCGGCGGCCCAAATCATCTCATCTAGTTCTGCATCCCAATCATCGGGGGTAGAACCGAACGGAAAGCCGTTGTTTAGCTCCCGGAAACGACGGAGCCGCGGAGCCAGCCACACGGCTAGTTGTTGGTCCAGATTCCAGGTGACCGAGTCGTCCCATCCTCGCGTACGTCGCTGCCACCAGAAGCGAACGGTTCGCCAAAATATGCGGTAGTTCCAGGTCATGGTTCACCTAACGTGCTAGTGCTCCACAATAAATGCAACCACTACGCCAATTTCCGTGTCCTGGATTACTGACCGGGAACCATTCATGGCGACAACCCATCCGTCCCCGCCAAGACAACCGATACACCAGGGTTTTCGTCGTGCCATCCCAGATGTAGATAAATGGTTTGGGTTTATTCGGCGGTTTGGCTATCGTGAATTGAATTGTCTTGTCAGACACCATCTCATTCCTCCTCGGCCTCAATATCCTCGCACCAGGCTTCGCAATGTTTGCAGTCGAACCACGCGACAAGCCCCAAAGCTTCCGCCGGATGACGGCTAGCCCCCAGGGCTCCTGGTGCTTCGTCATCGGGAAAGGCCGGCAGCCAGTGGTGGTGCCCGCTACATGCGTCACACGAGATAACGCAACGCGACAAACCACGTAGACCGTAGAGAATCGCGCCATTGATATGCGTTTTGGTTGGTTTAGTCATGATTTTGTTTCCTTCTCCCCAGCGGCTTCGTATCGCCGTTTTCGTGCCAGCCGAGCACCTCGAAGCTCTGCCCATATCTCGGTCAATACGCCACGAAGGCGTTCCACTTCGCCCTCCAGGTGCGCGACATATTCGTCCGTGTGCGCTTCCGTTCCGGCGTCATTCTCGTGGATCCTGAAGTACTTTTTCATCTTCATTCGCCGACTCCCCTGTTTTCTGTTTCACTCACGGATTATCTGGAGTAATCGCTCTTCAGTCATGTTCACCTTTCGCTTGGGCTTGGACTTCAACCGCCCAGTCCGCGTAGCACTCGTCGCACAGCGGGCAATCGTCCTCGGTCTAGTGTTCGCCGCTCGCCTTGGCCCCGCAGGAGTCGCATCGGCAGGTTTTCTCGACGATAGTTTGCAGTCGATCGAGTTCGCAGTATGGACAAGGATCTGCACTCGATCGTGGGCCGTAGATTCTGTTGCAAATCTCGCAACGGCGACCCTCATTACTTGGCTCTCTCACCCTCTACTCCTTTCTCCCTGGCCGCTTCGATGGCGGCTTCGGCGGCACCCTCGGCAGCTTCGCGGGTGCTGTAAAGAGAACTCGCGCTGAACGGTCCCACAGACATGCCGTGATGCTTACCTTCCCCGTGAATAACGTCATTGGGATGGATAGCGACAACCACAAACTGATACCACTGGTTGGATATTCTGGGCTTGCGGACCCGAATTTCCATCCCCGGCGTTATCGGCACGCCGTCCGCCGTCTTCGGTAGCTTGTCGACGATAGTTTGCAGTCGTTCTGCTTCGGCCTCCGCCACGTTCAGTTCGCAGTGTTCACTCCGCCACGGCTTTCGGCCATGTTTGAACGACCCGCACTGCCAGTCGATGTGTCCCTTTCGGGGTGGTTTGGATAGGCCGCGACCTACCGTTGCGGGTTCACAGTTACACCATGGGCAGTTTTTGGGCTTCATTTGCCCGCTCCTTTCTCCCCGGCCGCCACTCCCTTTGCTAGGCAGTAACCACAAGAAAACCAGCAGGCATCTTTGCCGCACGTGCAGCGGCCAGCTTCCATTTCTTTTAGCCACTCCTTTGCCAAGGTCGCCACGTCACGGTTCGCCGTCGCGTTGATGATTCGCATAATCTGCGTGGTAAGGATTGCTGCTTCATCGGTGATCAGACACATCGGCGCGTGGTTTGTTACGAGCGCCGTGAATCTTTTGGCGCTCTCGCTGAATAGCGTCTGTTGGTCTACGCTCATTGGTCCGTTTCCCCTTTCAGTTTCAAAGTCGGTGGTGTGTCATGCCCTCTTCTCAAGTGCCGCCTTGGTTTCTTCACAAGACTTCATGACCGCTTGGCAGTCTTCATCGTGCAGGTCGCCACTACCCCAGAGGTCGTTGGCCTCTTTGCGGATTGCCTCGACGTAGGCCGGCGACTTGGCCTTGGAGAGAGCCTGCCACAACCGGTCGCGGTGTAGCTTCGATTCGTGGACCAGGTCGACCTCGGGCGGATCCTCGACCGGCTCGGCTTCCTTGGGCTTGTTGGGTGAACGCTTGGCGCGAGGTTTCGACTCCGGGGATTCTGGTGGGGCTTCCGGGGGCTCGTCGGCCGGCTCGGGCTTGGCGTTCAGTTGGGCCGTCAAGTCCTCAAGTGAGTCAGCGGGGGCCTGGGCGGGGTCTGCCGGTTCGCCGCGTTCCATCCACCGGGCTTCCTCTTGCGTTACCACAGCCCCGCCGACGGGGGCGAAGAACCGGGCCGCATGACGAAAACTGAACAGCTTCAACATGTGCCAAGGGATGCTGCTTTTCATAAAGCCGCCGAGCCGCATATATTCAACCGCGTAGCCACGATACACGGTCGGGTGGTCTCGTGTCTTCGAGTAAATTGTGGTTTCGACCCAGTCCATATCCCCGCCATCGTCGAAGTGAACCTCTTGCGTATGCCCGTTGTAGTCGCCGCTCCGGTGTACGATCTTGATCCACCCATCGATGGCAATGATAATCATGAGCGAGCCGTCTTTTGCACGGCCCAGATAGATTTCCTTTGCCATAGGATCGAGGTCGTATTTGACGATCATGCAGAGTCCAAGAAATAGCTCGCCATCAGTGAATGCGTCGTCGTCTTTTTTGGTTTTCCATTTGTGCCGAAGGAGGTCATACACCTTGTCAGGATGGCATTGTAAGTAGGCGGCAGCCTGTTGCTTGAGCGACTCCCGGTGTTGTGTGGCCGCAACCGCTGCGTCCAGTAACGATGGATCAACCGTCTTCGGTTCCGCCGCGGCTCCGCCGGTCGCTTGTCCTGCTGTACTCATTTACTCAACCTCCATGGTTTGGGGTGCTCTGACCGCGCCATCCTCGATAACGACAGTCGTGTGTTCGTCTTCTCCGACTCGTTCAATCCAAAAGTCGCATTCCGCCTCGGTGGCGGCATCACAGACCAGTTGCAGGTGTTCCTTGTCGAGCAGCGAGCCGTCTCGAATCATCATCACCCGCAGTTCCGGGTTCGCGGCCAGTCCGATAGCCGTGCTGACGGTGATGCCCTCCGCCTGTGAGCATTGGTTGAGGGGTAGGCCGTTGAACTGCACGCCCTCGTCGGTCAGGGCCAGCCCTTTGACCGGCATTGTGATTGCGGCGAGCATTTCCGCCTTGGTCGCGCGGGCTGTGGTTACGACCGCGTCGGCCATCCCTGCGGTCTCTTTGGCAACAGCAAGCTCTTCCTTGAGTGCTCGGTGGGATGCGGCGGCTTGATAGGCGGCGTTGGCGACGGTGGCGGTTTCGATCGCCGCGTCGACCGTCATTAGGTCGGTGTCGATGTCTGATGCCGCCCGACACGCCAAGACCGCCTTACCTGCCTCTTTATGGTCGCGTTGGGCTTCCGTCGCAGCGTCTTTTGCCTCGGCAAGTTTGGTTTCCAGGTCGCGAACTCTCCTGGCGTGCCCAGTTACGTCGCGAGCCGCCGCATCGCAATACTGGCCGGCCCTTGCCACGTTGTCCTCTTCCTTCTGTAATCGTGACCGCTCAACAGCCAGTTCCTTAATATCCACCAAGGCATCCGGCACGTCGCCGTCTTCCATCTTGCCGACCTGGCATTGGGCCTCAAGCAGCTTCACGTCCCGGTTGCACTCGGTCCGCGCCTCGTACGCCCTTTCGATTGCCGCATCGGCCTCCGTTAGGTCGACACCCGCCGCCACACGAAGAGCCTCGGCCTGTTCGGCTGGCTTCATTCGCAGAAACGCCACCGGGTCAAATGTCAAATCGGAAAAGAGCCGGTCGAGGATCGCCTGCGGACCACGGAACTTGTTGCCGGCCGCGTCTGCCACGACAAGCCGGGTAGTGCCACCTTCGCCGAAATACCGCGTTATCGTCAGCGGATTCTCACCGTCAAGCGTGACCGTCACATGGCCGCTTTTCTCGCCTTGCCGAAGTGGCTCCCCCGGCATGGCGGCCTTGCCCGCGATGGCGTACATGACGGCGTCAAGCACGCTGGACTTGCCGGCCCCGTTTGCTCCACCGAGGATGACATTGCCGTCGGGCGTGATTTTCACGGCCGTCAGCCGCTTCACGTTCTCGGCCTCGAACTGGGTAATCCTGGTCATCTTTTCAACCTCCGTAGTGTTCTTGTGATAGTTGGTTCCACCGTGTAGCCCTTGCGGTCCGCGCTCTTCCATGAGTATCTGCCGCCGCCGGGAATCTCACCGTACGTCGCCGTCTTGATCTCCGCCTTGATCTGGTTTTCCAACGCGGTCCGGTTGGCCTTCAGTTCCTTGATTTCGGCCTTGACCGCCTGGAGTTTGGCGTCCCAGTCAACTGCATCAAGCGGGAGTTGAATCGTCTCGCCATCATCCTCAGCGTAGAGCCGAGATAAAGCACGAGCGGTGGCGTTCGACCCGTCGGCCAGCGGTGGCGTCCGCGTTGTAACACACTCCCAAAAGGTATCGAGGGCCGGCAGCATGGCGTCAATGAATCGCTCGTTGCGATCAAGCCGCATCCACACCAGCCGGTTGCCTCCGATGAGGGCCGCGATGTAGGCCCTGCGGTAACCCGTGACGTACATCTGGTGATGCACTTGGATTTGCACCTTTAGCGGGCACGCTTCGTCCCATTCGGGGGCCAGGAATGCGTCGACGTTCTTCGCCTCCCAGACCGCCATCCCGTCATCGTCGCAGACTTGCCCGTCGAGCGTGGCAGCGAGGTATGGTCGCTGCTCCGATACGCATACCTCGAACGGGATATGCTTGACGGAAAGGCCGGTTCGTCGCTGAAACAATTCCCGCATGACCGGCTCTTGCAGGTGGCCAATCTCGAACCGCTCCTGAAGCGTTGCGTCGATAACTTCGTCCAGCGTGGGATTGACCTTTTTGGCGTAGGTGCTCATTGCCGAGTCGTCCGCGTAGCCATGGCCCAGGATTCCCGGGGTCTCACTGGCCCCAAGATGATTTGCTCGATCGGCCAACCACTCGGTTTCCGTCTCATAGGTTTCGCGTTTCATCATCCCCCTCGCTTTTTCCAAGCCCGATACACTTCGGCGACGGCCTGGCCGATGGTATTGGCCGTGCTGATAAAGTCATCGCCTTCGATGGTCCGAACCCTCACAAATGCGCCGCCTCTAGCGATTCCCTCGTGGCAAATCATGTGGTCATCCCAGCCAGCCCGAGCCATCTCAGCGAGGCGCCTACGGGCGACGGGGCCGATTTTCCAGTTTGGTATCATTCTGTTTCTCCCGGGGTATAGCATGGTGTGCCTTTACACTTTTTGAGTTCTTCTTGTCCTGTTTCTTCCAAGGCATCGAGCAATGCCGTAGCTGCACCCAACGACAGGCTTTCTATGCTACTAGGGTTTGCATACGCTCTTGTCACCAGATTCATAAGGGCCTGTCTACATTCTATTTTCATAACTCTTTCTTCTTTTTCTTCTTTCTATCGACCACGGTTGGCCTGCCAGTTCTCCGGAGAAGCTCCTCCCGTGCTCGCCTGGAAATTCTCGCCGCTTCACGCCTCTGCTCCCAGGTACAGTCGCACCCACTTGGAGGTGCTCCGCAATTTGGACAAATCACAATTTGCCTTTCTGGTTACCAGAGCCATCGCCAGACGCGGCGAATCAAGCCGACTGAAGGGTCGGCGTCACGGATTGTTTGAAGGACGGATTCTGTTTCTTCCCCCCATGGCGGCTCGGCTGGCTTCACCGGAGCACCAGCCAACCTGATAGCATCGGCGACAGTGCCGCTCACCACCACACAACTTTCGGCCTGAAACCGAAACCCCCTTTTGGTATTCGGCCAACAATTGACGACCCGGTGTTTGATGCCGCCTATGATTTGCCAGTGCGACGGGAGGCATGTCTTTGGTAGCAGCCCCGCATCCAGAACAGCACATCGGAATGCGTCCCATGATGTTTCTGCGCTCATTGATCGTTCCTTTCTCGTTCGGCTGCCAGCACGGCTTCACCGGCGGCAATGGCCTTCTTGATCTCTGCGGGTCCGCATCCTCTCTGAGTTGCGAAAAAAAACAAGTCGCTATCGAACAATGCTAACACCACTTTCAATGCCGCCACGGCATCCGCCAGCCGCTTCTGTTCTTCGCGGCGTTCCTCGGCCATCGTTCGCAGTTGGGCAGCCCACCCCCGGTGACTCTTGCCCGGTGGCGAGTCGGTTCCCGAGTATTTTTTCTGCGAATCGTGGTACGCGGCCAGCGTTTCGAGTTGCTCAGGCGTCATCGGCTTCCTCCTTCTCCCACCAGCAATCGATGACATCCTTAATGTACCCTGCTCTGGCCATTGCTTTCGCGACAAGGCGGCATTTGTCGCACCGGCAGCACTTTCGCCATTTTCCGGGGATAATCCCCTCGATCACGATTAGGTGGGTCTGGGCCTCTGCTAATTCGCGCACCGTTTCCAGGTCCGCTTGGAGTGTTTCGATTTCAGTCGTCATCGGCTTCCTCGATTCGTTTTGCCCGTTGCCACCCTTCGTACCACTTCCACCAAGCCGGGTTCTCTCGGTGCCGACGTTCCAGGTCGTCTCGAAACGACTCTTCGCGGGCTTCTTTCTCAACCCATTCGTGGTAGGTGGTCATGTGATTTTGTTGGCCGCCCTGTACTGTCCGCAAGCAATTTTGGCGGCTCGCACTTCCTTTCTATCGACCGGGATTTCCTTCGGGGCCTCTATGCCGACCCGGATTTTGCCATCGCGCATACAGAGAATCCTGACTTCGATATCATCCCCGATCATAATCGACTGCCCAAAAGCGCGAGTTAAAACTAACATTTTGACCTCCGTGTTCGGCCCGGGTCCGGTTCCACCGTCGCCGGGCATCATCCGTGGTGACGCCGGTGTCCATTCCGGCTCCTATCCGCTCCTTTTGGCCGCCGCCGTGGCTGACCGGTTCTACTCATGTTTCCAAAGCGTCACGTAAATCGTCTTGTGGCCCTCGTCGAGAAACTGATTTGCCAGTTTCCACAACGCATCGCACACCTTCACGAGCTGGCCGTCTATTGTCACCCACGGTCCCCACGGTCCGCATCCAGCGGGTATGAGTTCCACCTTCACCGCCCACTTGTCCGGGCGAGTGGAACCGCTCAGCGATATTTTTTTGGGGGCGCGAACGAACAACGGGCTAAGTTGAGGACGACAAACCCAGGAATCGAGCCCGTTCACGTACCACTGCCCCGTAGGATCACACACCAACACTGGCGTTTCGATTTCGAGTTCCATGGATTGGTCCTTTCAGTGGGGTCCCGTTGTCTGCTCTATTCGGCGATGCCTCCGGTCATCACTTGAGAACGGATGGCGACCTGCACGCTGGTGGCCGCCGTCGCGACCCGCTTGGCTACCCTGGCGATGGCGAGACCTGGCGTCTTTTTCGACACTTCATCCACTCGCTGCTTGTCCAATTTACCCGCCTCTGCATATCCACAACCTACCCCCATCAAATCCCCCAGCTCGAATTTACTGGCAGGGCAATCGAACTCGAACACCCCCGTAGTGGCCACCTGAATCGGATCGGTGTCGCCGGACCGGCTCTGCTGCATGGCCACGCCCAAGAAGTTGTCCGCGAACAACTCCTGTAGGTATGCCGCTGGTGCATCTTCAGCCAAATCTGTATCAGGTAAATCGCTACCTGGGGGAGCCGTGATAACATGCCGCATGTCAGATGCCGGCTTGGCAGGTAAATCGCTACCTGCGTGGTCGACGTTTTGATAGACGAGATCGCCGACCTCGATCACGGTTGCCGAATCGACGGCCGCATCCACGCGGTTCGTGTCGCCGTATCTCCAACGTGCTTTGTCCATTAGTACATTCCTTTCGCGTTTAGCCCACCGCTCGGACGCGTGCCCGAAACACAGCGGGATTTGGTGATAAACAACTCCGGCAGGATTTGAACCTGCAAATACTATTTCGCGGCGGCGTCTGTACGGCTGGTGAGGCCGATCTGTAACGACATTCCGCACTCCACCGTGCTCATGGCCAGCACACGGCCTTAGTACGCGGGCTACTACGTTTACCAATTTCGCCACGGAGTTGCCTAAGTTCGATGACCCACGCCCAACTCGTGTTCATCTTGGTCACTTAACCAAACATGAAAACCTGCTTTCCGTTGTGTGATTAGTTAGGAATCACTTTGGCATACCCGCACATTGGCGGGCAGATCATATAGGCCCACATTGTGGATAAGGATCTACTACAGGCGTTGGGCATCACCTCCTTCGCCGAGTTGTGTAAAACGTGCGACGGGCCGTCGCACGCTTGAACTTCAAGATTCATTGTCCGATTTCTCACTCGGTTCGGTCGGTGATTCGCTCGCACTACCTGCGGCATCACCAACGGTGCGTGATTCTGCCTTAATCTCTCTCAAAACTTCATCCATGACGTTGCGGGGGATAGTATTTTCAGTGAGCCGCTGATACGCCTGCTCAAACGGGCGTAGCTGTTCGATTTTCGCGGCGAGAAGATCGTTCTTTTCGTGACACGTAAGGAGCGATTCGCTAAGTGTTTTCACGTACCCAGCCAATGCTCGCCGGTCTTTCATTGCCAGCGACATGGGTCCGGCCGAGCAGTCTGGCACATCGGCCCTTGCCGTGGCTTCACATACTTCGCGTGGAATCACACCCATCACTTTTCCTCCGGTTCGTCTAATGACTCTGCCTCTGCCGCGGAGAGTATTCCGCCAGCGCAGGTGTATCCTTGCAGAAATCCGCTGACGTATCGTTCAACCAAGAGGGCTAATACGTCGTCTCGCACAGTAAGCGTCTGCGCGGCGTATTTTCGCGCCTCTCGTTTAACTTGTTCGTACGTTTGCATACGCATGTCACTTGTCCTCCGGGTCAAATTCTGTGACGGGCACCGACGGCAGGGATTGGACTGCCGAGTAGGTAGAATGGTGCCCGCCACAGTAGTAATGGCCTTGGGGGTGGTTATTGACTAGTTAGGTTGGCAAAATTACTTCCTCTTCACGCCGTATACAACGCAATAAGCAACTAGCAGAATTGCCAGAATCATGCACACGACTGCTGCGGCAATCCAAATCGGTGACAGCACCCACCACCAAGACCACTCAATAACGCCGGTCAACTTGAGCGTGACGAAGACTATCGTCAGCAGCCCGATGAAGCCGATATCGCCGCTACTACTGGAGGAGTTGTCAGACATAGTTCACCTTTGACAAAAACGCCCCACGCCGAACCCGTGGCATCTTCAAAATACCGGGACGGCGGGGGCGCAGTGGAAAACGGGATTGATGGGTTGAAGATGCCATGATGATTTCGGGTTAAGTTGGTGCTTCTATTTCCTCTAGCCGCGACTCCAGCCAATCGATCAAGTCGCGGGCGTTCTTCTTGGTCAACCAGGTCGTCACGACGCGAAACCGACGATCGACGAACGCGATATTGAGGTATCGCTGGCCGTCGGATGGGTTCTGCCTCCACTTAAATTCGATAACCCCCTCGTTTTCTAGTATCTTCGTAGCCATGGTTGATTACTCGATTTCGGCCGGCAGGGTGGGCTTGGTGGTCATGGGGTGGTCGGGGTTAGGGTTACTTTGCTTTTGCTGCATTAGCCGGGTTGCGGTCACGCATCGCCATGATCGATTCGGCCTTTAGTCCCACCAAGGTTTTTCGCCCGTAGTTATATATCTCCTCAAGCATGTCGAGGTAGGCATCTCGCGTTGAGTATGAGACTAGTTTGTCCCGGCAGCGTTCAGCGTTTTGCAGCAACCGCTTCTGGCTGAACTTCTCAACACGGCAGACACCCATACATGCTTCGATCAGGCGATTGGATCGGACTTGTCGGCTTAGCGTGATGAGTGGAACGTACAGCGATGCGACTTGTTGCGCCCAATCGCGGTCTTTGACCTTGAAATTGCCCCGAATATATGCCTCGCTTATGTTGGTGAAGCTCGTTGTTCCCGCCATCATCGCGGCACACGTGCTGAGTGGTATCCCGTGCAACTCATGAAAGTCGAGTAGCTCTTGATAATCTGTCTTACCCGCGACCGCGTAATTTCTCGCGTAGTCAACGATGGCCCACACCTTTGCGGTCCCGTTGATTTCCGCGATAGTAAAGTCTTGGTCTGTGACGAGGTAATAGACCGGCAGTCCGAGAAACTCAGCGAACATCAATCGGTGTTGGCCATCCCTTACCTCTAACGCCTTGGCACCATTTCGCCGACATACAATCGGGAAAGCTTCGAGGAAGCCGTTTTTCTGCATTGACAACTTGAGCCGACGGTGTTTCTTTTCGTCGATTGGTCGGTTGTCGTCGCTACGTGTGAACAACCTGTAGTTCTTGGTCACTTGGACTTTTGGCATTGGTCTTTTGGGCACTTGCTGTGTCCTCCTATTTGTTTGCCTTGATCCAGTCAGAAACGAGTTGGAAGCCACGCTTCCGAAGTGTGTCGCGTTTCGGGATTCTGGTCAGGCAATTGATCGCTTCGTTTGCCAGGATGACTCCTTTCCGCCCGCCCGGTTTTTGCTTCTCTTCCTTTTCACGGGCATCGGCTTTGGGGGATTGCCTCGACTTACTCAGAGCAGCGTCGAGCATGTCCTTCTGGATGCGTTTGGGATTGGCGGCAATTTTCTGCCCGGCGTAGACGGTAAGGTTTCCAGCCTCGACAGCCGCAGCAATTTCGGGGATGCCCTTTTCGACAACGCGCTGGGCACGGTCAACGGAACCGCCGGATACGCCGAAGGCTTTGCCGACTTGATCGCGGGCAGTACTGGGCGGATCGTCGTCTTCATTAGCTTGTGGACAATTGTCCATAAGCTTTGATTGTCCCTTCCCATGCTGTTTGCCCGCTTCCCGTTGCCGCTTCTTCGCCGCGTCGTCGTACATCTTCCGGGCACGCTGGGCACACATTGCGGCTTGCGATACCGTCAGGTGCCGACGGTGGAGATTCATCGACAGCACGTAGGCCACCGGATCGTCGGTCTCCACGTCGATCATGTGCTCTTCTGGATCGATGCCCGCCAAGAGGCAGGCTTTGTACCGGTTGCGGCCATCGATGACTTGGCCGTCAAGCAGTTCGATAGGGAGCTGCAGCTCGTTTTGCCGAATGTCTTCGGCCAGGGCTTCCAGGGCTTCACCTTCCATCAGGGGGAAGATGCTGGCGGCCTCGTGAAAAGGCGTGTCTGCCATGGGACGATCCGTCTGGTTGTCAGCATCAACCAGGAGCCGAAGAGGCGGCTAGAAGATGCTTCAAGTTTTGGAAACGCGATACGGTGACATTCACCGCTAAACGGCAACCCTAACAGAACCGGAATAGTTCTGCAAGGGGAATATCCAAGAATTCTGAGATTGTTTTGGTATCGCTACCTAGAGTTGCACCGGGGGGCGGCCGAGCGTTCGTGGAATCCTGTCAAACTTCTGCAATTCAGCCAAGGAAATCACCCAGCGTTCGCCGACCTTTTGGCCGATCCGCCCTTGGCGACAGAATTGACGGATTCTGACCGAAGAAACGCCGATTATCCGGCCAGCCTCCTCGGGGGTCTTCAGGGAGAGTATTGACGTGCTCATACTCCGTACTATATCATGGCTGGCATACTTTGGCAAGCATGTTTCCCGCGCTGCCCCCCGGTCGCTGCCTATCCTGGGCACACCACCGCTCAGCTAGGGTCCGAATTTCCCGACAGTTCTCTAAACACCGGCTACAATACCGGCAACCCAGGAGCAAACCCTGATGAAACAATACTTCGGACCGCTGGCGATCGACGGAAAACCCCTGACCGGCGTCAAGAGTGTCAAGGGCAACTTCAACATCGACTGGGGCGTTGCTGTCCCCGACGTACTAATCCCAGCCACGCTGTGCTTCTTAATCCCGCGGGGGCGTTGGGGCCAGGTAGTCATTTTCTCCTCGGGGTAAATTCTTCAAGCACGTCCATTGTTCCGTCGGCCGCGTACCTTACTAGCCGGACGGCGTGGGGGTGATACCGGGAGTGATACCAGGTCACCGCCCAACGGAAACAGGCCAAGGCTTCGCTCATCGTCTTTTGGCCACGATGCAGGCACCACTGACCGTCGCGGTCAACCTGCACACAGTAGCGGGGATAAGCCCGCGCGTCCATGTCTGTCATGTGTCGTGTCTCCCGTCGGCGTCTAGGGTATTCCGCCCGTCACATGAATTGTACACGGGCAGGTAAATACCCTAGTTTGTCGTCCGACGCGAAAAGGGTTACGTCGATTCAAGGGGCCTAAGTCTTGTGATTTCGGCGTTCCGCAAATACTAAGTGTCTAGTTGGCGGAGTGCCCGAATCTTGGTTACGGTCCTATCGTCACCACTCCTCTCTTGTCGATTGTGAATCCGCATCGGCACGCCTTGCAAATCACCCGCAGGTGGTCGATCGTCACGCGCCGTCGGTCGCACTCCAGGTCGCTGATGTACTTCTGCCCGACGCCGGTTTTGGCGGCTAGTTGGACTTGGGTGAGCTCGGCGGCCAGTCGCGCGGTGCGGAGTTGGGCACCGATCGGGGTGGGTCGTTTCTTTTTCTTCATGATTTTCCTTCAGGTTCGGTCAACTCGAGTTCGCCATCGCACGCATCGAGTGCGGCGTCGAGGGGGTCAGGGGGAAATCCAGCCTGGGTGATGGCGGCCAGACATTGCCGCGCGGCTGCCCTCGTCGCGCGGTCCATTGCGAGCCCTGGGAGGCGCACCACAGCCTGGCAAGCAGATAGCAGTTCCGGCGCGGCGGCGATTAGCATGGCATCTGCCGGGTTGTCAAAACAGAGAAACGCGCCTTTTGCATTGTCGGTAGTCCCTTGAATTTCGGCTAGGATCACCCCAGAGCCATCGGGTGCAGTTAATTCACGAGCGTCGAAGGCCGAGCAGCCTTCCTTGCTGTCACTGGGCCATGTCCACGGGCCGGGGGTGTGTTTCGTTTCGCTCATAATTTCCTCTTGGTTGTGCCGCTAGGCGGCGGTTGGGGGTTAGTCGTAGGCGGTGTTGTCCATATCGAGATATGCACGGGCATCCAGAATCGCGTCGCGTCTGGTCTGGCGACTGGCCAACGCGACGTTGCGCTGCGTCCCGTTGTCGTCGTCGACGACAGCAACGAATCTGCCGTTGTCCCAGAAAACTTCGACGCCTTTCGGACAAGGGGGGTATTTCATTTTGCGTTCCAAGTGACGGGGTCGCCTGGCGTCGACGACAGCACGCCAGCAATTGTCAGTCCATCCTCGGTCCGCGCGATCAGTGTCACCGGGCCGGAGTCCGCATCTTTGGGGGCCGCCTGGCGATCCACGGTCAACGTGACCTTGACATCGCTGTCGCTGTTTTTGGTGGCTGCTGCCATAGTCGCGGCCAGATTGGCCAAGAATTCCAAATCCAGGTTGATTTGAACCGGATCGTCATAATGCGGGAAAATATCCCGCCATTTGGGAAACCTCCCCTCGCTCGGACGTGCGTCAATACGGTCCGTCACCTCCGGATCGGCCCCGGTTATCGGGAGGTTGCCGTTGGCGGATAACGACTCGCCCAACTTGATCGAGCTTTTTATGCCACCGAACTCTAACGTTCTTTGGCAGTATTCCCTGGGGATAACTTCGGCGAATTCCGCCGAGGATTTCGCCCATGACGGCTCTTTCCATGTCGCCGCGATCAGACAGCGGCCGTCTGTGGCTACCGCGCACGGGTTATCGGTGTCGCTTCTACGGCTGAATTGGATGCCATCGAGGGCGTAGCGTTCCGAGTCCGGATCACAGACGCGGTGCAGTTCAAACACGGATTTGGGAATCAACATTGGTTCTCTCCTCGGTTGTGCCTTGCGGCGTTGGGGGGTAGCAAATCAATATGTATCATGCTGGCACGTCGGGCAGTATGCACCCGGCGTACGTACAATTTCGCGACATCCGTCTCGATGTCCGGCACAGTCATGCCTTGGAGGCGTGGGACAATTCTCCACCTTGGCAACTTCGGACTCGATGCGTTTGGCGGACACTAACAGATCGTCGAGATTGGCTTGGACGACCTCGATGGTCACCGATTCGCCTCGATCAGGATACTGCAGTCGCGTGCTCGTGTTGACCGCAGCGACCCAATAAGCGGCTTTCCATTCCATCGGCACCATCCACCGCGACAACTCCTCGACCTTCTCCGCCGAGAATTTGACTTGGCGGAAGTTTCGGGCACCATCCCGCTCAAAGTCGGCGAGCAGCGTCTGGGCCGCCGCGTATGGCTCAGTCTCGATAGTGAGTCGCGGCCCGCCGCGTGTGCCAATCATGTATACGTTGATCGTGGTCATCGTCTCGCTCCCGTGTTCGTGGTTGTTTGTGCCCTTGTCATACTTGTATTATACCCGTATCGGACGTAGAGTCAATAGGGGTACAGCCCGAATCCGGGGAATTTCCGAAATAAATTCTATGGGGGGGGTAGGGGCCGGAGAGTCCGGCTAGACAGGCCGTCGCGAGCAATGCCGCCCGGGCGTAATCAGCAGCGTAATCCACGCCTCCAGGTCATGCCGCTCGCACCCGCGGAACCACTCAGGGCAGACCTGTTGGCATTGTGCGAGCAGCCGGCCGACCTCGATCGGCTCGCGTTTCGGGCCGGGGGCATTCGCGAGCGATTCGAGCAGGGCGTTGACGATTCGGTTTTCAGACATCCCAATACCCCTCGGGGCATGTCCACACTCGCCCCCGTGCCTTGAGGCTGCCAAAGCAACCGCATTTCGAGCAGCGACCGCTCTTGGGGATGAACAAGTCGCAAGCCTCGCAGATCGCCACCCGTCGATCGAATTCCTTTTTATCGGCCAACCGAAATCCGTCACCGGCGAGTTGTGCAATCGCTGTTACAAAGCTCACGGCCTGGACGTGAAGCGGGGGAAGTTCTGGTCCCACCTTCCCGGGGTGCTTGGTTTCTTCGGCCAGTCGGGCGATGAGGGGAGCGGGGTCGGGCGGTGGTTCTTTTGATGCGACGGGACCACACATTCTATGTGGCGGGCGTGGTATTGGTTTGGGGTAGGTATACCCACAAGTGGAGCAACACCAACCATGATCCGTTCGTGTAAATTGACAGAGTATTCCCATTATGTTGCATCAGCTACAATTGCCGTGTTCGGCAAATTTCCACTGCATAATTCCCTCAGACCACAAAGACCATGGTAATCTAGTCCTTGTCTCGTAAAAGTGAGACCTCCAGGAGGAAAACAGACGTCACATCCTGGAATTGGCGGGGAATAGTAAATTGACTGTGCATACTGTGCAGAAGTGTATCCATCACACTCAAGAGGGCTAGCTTTATAACCCAATCTTACCTCTATCTGAAACTTCCAGACACCTCCATCAAATTTCCGACGTACATCTACACCTAAACAAGCGTTGTGGGGACCAATGGGGCAAACACAATGTGATCCGAACGCGCCAAACCATCTTAGGCAACCCGTCCATGGCAGAATATATACTCCTTTGACCTCATCGCAACCGCCGCAGCTAGAACCATCAATCCACCCACCTGCCCCTAAATCAACAGATACTTGTTCAATGCCTCCACCCGCCCCTATGCAACTCTTGAAAATATCTTCACATTCGGCAAGTCCGCAATCGGGACAATTTGTCAGATCACTGTCTGCCGTTAACGTACACGTTGACCCACTACTATCACACGCACCGCTTGAATCATGGGGAATATCTTCACCAGAAAAGTCACAAGGCGTCGGTTCGGAATCATAGCTTTTCTTCCATGTATGACCGTCAACCGTGATGGTCATGTACCACGTTCCACCCGACTCCGTCAACTCTGCCGTGATCGTTTGCGGATTGGAACTGAAACAATAATTATATGCAACGCATTCCCACCTTGCACCTGGTATCGTCTGCTCTAAATTGTAGGTCCCACCAATACACCCGGCAGTCAGCGAAAACGCCACCTGCATACAGCATTCAGGGGGCGGCTCTGGACAACACTCCCCCGGGCATGGCTGAAACTTCCCCAGCGGGTGATCGGCAAAACTCATCGCCGGGACAACCAGCCCGCTCGCACGTCGCATCCAGTTCTCGGCACTCATTTAACACTCCGCATGCGTCACCCGCCAATACCCATCAATCCGTTGGATCACAACCGGAGAACCGGAATCAAGAGTGCCGCTGGTCATCACCATCAGCGGCAAGACGTTGTCGATATTGTCCCCCGTGTCCTCTTGTGGGTTGCCCTTCCAGATCGAAACCGTCACACCCGTGGTGTCGTCGTAATCGAGATTGGCGTCGAGCTTGCCTTCGTGGATTCCGCCGGCCCATTCCACGTATCGCGTCCCATTGAGCGCGAGAGCCGTATTGACGAAGCTGTCACCGGCCACGCCGGAGGTGTTGAAGTTATAGATTCGCAGTTCTTCGTCTGTCTCGACCAGCGTCTTTGTGCTGGAGGCGCCGTCGACTTCGATGCAGCGAGTGCAGACAGCGGAAGAAATGGTTGTACCATCCCTGGCATCGATGCCGGCCTCCGGTGTCTTTACAACAATGCCTTGCCCGACCGGCGCAAGGTCTTGCGACACGGGAGGCCGCCGCCGGAATGCCTCCAGGGTGTCGGCGTGGGTCGCCGATTCCGCCGCAGTGGGTGGCCGGAACGTTTGTCCCTTGCGGTATCGGTGCATTACCTGTCACCTTATCCCTGGGTATCGCAAAGCACGCTGATCTTCGTAATACAGCCAATCACGGCCGCTCCGGTGGCAGCGTCGTTGACCGACGTCTCGAACTTCACATTGAGCACAGTCCCGGGAGACAACGCCCCGGGAGTAATGGCGAAGTCGATGGTGACGACGGACCCGATTATGGTGTTCATATTGTTGGACACTGCCGCCGCGGCGAGGTCGGCCGATACCGTGTTGTCCTCGTCGTTGCTGTGGCACGCAATGTCGAGCGTTGCGTTGGTGTCGGCGACGTTCGTGATCATCCCCGCCTTGAAACGGATCAGCACCGTCTGGCCGGCGATGTACTCCGGCGGCAAGGCGTACGTAAATGCAGCCTTGTTGAGGGTTGCACCGGCGTCCTGGAGGTCCTCCGTCTGGAGCGACGGGGCGTTTGTCCCAAATGAGCCGCCAACCAACCCGAGGTCATCGGTAGCCCCCGCATTGGGCAGGATTACGCCGAAATCGTCGTGGACGCGCAATTGCGTCAAGTCGATTACGTATTCCTGGAGATTTCGTTGGGCGATCTGACCCGAGGCGATCTTGGGCTGGAAATTGTTTGCATGTCGAATTTCGCCGCTAACACGGAGAGTGTCGGTGTTCATGGGCATGGGTATTCCCTTTATTCTATATTGTTGTGACCGTTACTGATTCATCCCGTCGGTGGAGCGCCCCAGCCGAATACGCTCACATAGTCCATCCACTCACGGCCACGCGGACGGATGATCTCGATGTAATCAATCGGCCGGATCGCCTTAGTTGTGCCGCCACCATCATCGGCAGTGTCCCATTTGTACACCGGGCTGATAATGTCGAAGCCCTTTTTTTCCTCGATCTCAATCCCGCCGACTACAAGCTCGATCTCGTTGCGGCTAACCTCGAACGAGTATTCGGCCGACGCCTCGGCTTCAGATTCAGTCGCGTTGCCGCCAGCGTAGGCAATCTCACCGGGTTCATATCCGAGGAAGATGTCATTGTTCGGGTGCCCGACAAGCTCCCCTACGCCCCGTAAGTATGCGTGATCCAAAAATTCCTTCGGGTGCCGGTAGGAAATCACAATTCGCGTCTGGTTGAACGGAACGTCAACGCCGACGACCTCTTGACCATTCCAAATCACCCCTTTATTCCCTTTATCGTCGCCGTCTTCCGGCACATTAGCGGCAGGGTATCCTGCGATCCATTGCCCTGCCGTCGCCTTTGCTGTCCCGGCCGCGTGTTCGATGCGGACAAGGTAAGTCCCTGTTTCATTCTCGTAAGGCGCATAGGTGACGCTGATTTCGTACAACTGGGCATAGAACGACTCGTGCAACTGGATCGAATTCCACCACAGCAAGCCCATCGGCGTGTCGTAGGTTGGGTAGGTCTCCTGGATCAATTCCATCACCTTCGACGAGATTACATCAAAAGCGTCACCGCCTTCCAAATATGGCAGCGTGCCCTTGACGCGAAACTTCCGTACGATGGTCAAGCCGCGGTCAAGCGTCAGGTCGGACCCGACGATAAGCTCCACCGTCAACGCCATCAGACTATCCTCTGACTTCCGATGAACATGGCCGCCTGCGTTAACAGTTCCCGCGTGTTTTTGTCGATGTTGCCAATCCCGTCAGCCATCTTTTTTTCCGGGCCGCCCGCCTGGAATCCGGCGATTCGGGCGGCTGCTGCCGAATAGGTAGCCGTCAAGGCCGCGCCCCCCGGGGCACCAGCAACTGCAAGGCCACCAACGCCACCGTCAACGCCACCGTCTTCACTCTCGCTTATGGCCTTTTCCTGGGCCTGTGTAGCCCTTTGTGTGGCTGCCTCTTTCCTCAAGGCAGCCAGTTCTTTCGCCGCATCTTCGACCGTTACTCCTGATTCCAGTTGTGCAAGAAACTTCTCGATTGACTCCTCAAGATTGGCGGTCACACTTACTGGTAGGTTCTGCATAAACTCATCCGCTGCCTTGCCCGCATTGCCCAGACCCGTTTTTAGGTCGGCCTCAAGCTGCTCCGTATATTGCTTCACTGCTTTCCGCGCATCAGCAAGTATGTCGGTCGGCTCCAGGCCCAAGCCCAACTCACGGCTCTTACGGTCCAAACGCTCGGACCTGGCTTGCTCCTCGGCCATATCCACGCCCAACACTTTGGACATGGCCTTGCCCATGACACCGCCCTTTGCCGACGTTTCCAGCATCCAGTTGGCCATGCCTTCAACCGTCTTTTGCCACACGCCTACGATTTGACTGGCTACACCCATCACGGTATCAACGGTGCTTTTGCCCCAACTGTTCCACTGATTTGTCAAAAAGCCCATTACCTTGGCCCACGCAGCTATGATCCCATCCCCGATCTTGCCAAAGGCGAGAAACACCGTATTGAATGTTTTCGGAAATGCTGCTTGAATTGAGCTCAGCCCTTGAAAAAACGCCAGCTTCAATGCAGCCATCGCAATCTTGCCAGCTAGGCTCCAGTCGCCGGATTTAAGGGCGTCCTTGATGCCGCTGAAAGCCGTCTTGAGCGTTTCGATAATGGGCATGGCTGCTGCCTTGAGCGATGCCCATGCCCGCTTGCCGCTCTCGCTATATCTAACCCACGCCACCGCCCCACCCACCACTGCCGCAACGATAAGACCTATCGGCGACAATAGAAAGCCAACGACGGACCCTAAAGCAGTTAGGGCCATGCCAGCCGCCCAAACCGCAACGCCGAATGCAGTCACCAACGTACCGGCCACGACTAAAACAGCCCCGATCGCCGCCACCGTGAGAAGAATGCCACGGTTGTTTTTGGCGAACTTGCCTACACTGACTGCCAGATTTTTCATTACGTTGAGAAACTGTAGAGCAGGCTCGGCAAGGGCTGCCCCGATATTAAACTTCATCGCTTTCAGTGCCCGCTTAATGCGGTTGATTGCATCCGTCACTTTTGCTGCGTTTGCGACTTCCTTTTCGGTGGGGACGATACCCAAGTCACGAGCCTCATCGCGTAGCGCGGCGATTCCATCGCGGCCCTGGAGCAGCAACGGAAGGACGGCATCTATCCCAGTCCCGAATACCCGTTGAGCCAGCCCGGCCGCCGCTGCGTTATCGCCATACTGAGCAACGGCATCGCCGATTGCCATGAACCGGCCCTCTGCGTCCATGCCGCGAAGCTGGTCAACTGACAGACCAAGTTCTTCCAGTGCGCTTATCTGGTTCGCGGTGCCCGCTCCGGCTGTCACGCGGCCAAATCGCCGATTCATCTTGAGGACTGTAGCTGCCACGGCGTCTAGGCTCGTCCCAGACTGCTCGGCCGCGAACCCCAGTTCGGCCAATGAACTCGCGGCTATACCGGTCCGCAGCGACATTTTGTCGAGCATGTCACCTTCGGCCGCAAAAGAGCGCACGGCCGCTGCCAGTGGTGCAAGGAGTCCGACACCGATTGCCGTTACCTTTGCACCGGCAACAATCGCACCACGGCCAAACCCCTTGAGTTGTGCCCCGGCTGACTTCAATCCACGGGAAAGCTGGGAGGCCATATCGTTCTTGAGGAATAACCGTACAAATGCACGGCCAGCCATGATTTCTTGTGAACTTGCCACTTGCTCAGCCTCTCCCGGCTTGCTCGTGCATTTCCCGCTCGCGTTCTACCGCCGCCTTGGCTTCTCGCATCGCCGGCGTATCAGGCGCGCCGTAATTGCCCCACTCCATCAAGTGCCCAGTGCGAATGAATAGTTCCGTGTCAAATCGCTTCTCTTGCCACACCATCCCCCGTACATCCACGGCCAGCGCCCGCCGCGATTCGCGAGCGGCGACCATCATTAACCAGAGGTCTCGGAGGGTAAGTCCTCGGGGGCTGACGTGACATTCTCCTGCGAATCGTCGGCAGGCGTCGGCAGCGTGGTATCCTGGTCGGGTGCAGACTCGCTGTCCGGCAACGATGGCAAACTCCCACCCTCCGCCATCTTTTGCTGAGCCTCCGCCAGACCCTCTTCCATCAACTCCCGTCGTATGTCCTCCGGAAGAGCCGCAAAGGCCGGTGCTAGCGCAATCAACTCGTCTGTCTGGATCTTCGTATTCTTCAGCGTCGTCAAGCTCGATTGAATCCCGGACCATTCCTTCTCCGGGAAAAAATCCGCTAGGGCTTCCATCACCGCCTTCCGTGCCCGCGTGATGGCATCCTTGCGGATTTGCTTTTGAAACTCAGCCGCCGGCTTCCGCCGTTCCTTGAGTTGCTCGTCACACGCTACGGACAATACGCGAACCAACGCCTTCACGTCTCGTTCGACAGCGAGCAAGCCGCCGGCTGAAAGGTCTGCCAAGTCGACATTGGCCTCTTTCTCGATGCGGTCCAGCAGGAAGCCATCGAATTCAAGCCGCCACTCTTGCCCAATCGCGTCAGTAAACTTGCTCACAATCAGTTCTCCTAGCCCGATAGGAAAAAACGCCAAGCCGGGTCGGGCACCGACGGAGCGAGGTGTGCTGTTGGAAACGGCAAACGCTATAGCGCCACGAGCCCAACAAGGCAATACGCAGTCGCCGCGTTTAGCGAATCATGCGAGACCTTCGACTCAGCCACCGCGTTGCCCGTGTAGTCGTTGGTGTCGCCGCCCGATATATTGACGATCTGACCGACGCCGCCGTTTGCCGTTTCGTGGACCATATCGACCTCGTTGACAGATGCAGCGCCGTCATCCTGAAAATCAACATGGCCCCTTGCGCCGGTGTCATCCGGGTTGCGGTAGAAGACACCGATGATCTGGGCGTCGTCTCCGTCGAAATCCATCTCCCAGTCGATCTGTACGGCAATCGCGATTCCATTTGTAGTGTTTGCGGGCAGAGTGTCGCCGGCCCCGTTGCCACACGTTATGGTGGCATTGCTACCGACTACGACGCAATCTAACCCGTAACGAACTCCAGCAGACCAATACACGTCCACGGTGCTCGCGTTGGTAATACCGTGGTCGGTCCCTGGCATCAGGATTGCGCCAGTACTGTTGTCCTGCATATTGCCGTTGGTCTGATTGGTTCCCAATCCATCGAGCGCCTTCGTGTAGGCCAGCGCCGATTCAAACGACACAGCCGACGACTGATCGTTGAACGTATAGCCGGGAAACCCAAACGATCGCGAATCTTGAGCTTGAGGCATTGTGTAATTCTCCTATGTGTGTTTTCCCGATCTGGTCAATGCCACGATTACGTCGTGACGAAATCGCGACCGTAGGCCTTTGTCGGGTGCAACTCGAATTCGACCGTCTGTCCGTCCGCAATGGCTCCGGGGCTGCTGTACTTGATCCAGCAGTCGCCATCGAAAGCCACTTCGCCCGATGCTTTCCGCAGAAACTTAAACGCCTTGCCGGTCGGTGGATTGGAGTCAGCGGCGGCCATCAATGCCAATATGTTAGTTTCGCTGTCTTCGTAAACCATCGAAAACGTAGGTGCCGTATTCTTTTTGACGGGATACTCGTCCATCTGCGGAAGGGCAGTACCGTCGCCGCGATCCGGCAGATCAACGAAATCGAAATCAGCCCCACCCGGATCGGCGTCCACGAGGTTGGAGTCAATATGCGTGGCGGCTGTAGTGCCGGCCGTCCCGTAGTAGACGACCATTTCGTGTCCCATGCGTTTCTTCGACATCGTTCAGACTCCTATTAAATCGCCCCTTTCCAATCACGGTGGAATCGGGCTAGGTTTCGTTGCAAAGCTGGCTGCATGAATGGACGCGGCGGAAATGTTATGGTCCGCGTAAGCTGCGGCGCATCGCCCTTTTTCGGCCGCCCCCGTGCTTTCCTCTTTTTTGTCCGCGTAAACGTCCCGCCGTGTTCCAACATTTGGGCCAACCAGTAAGGCCTGCCACCGGCTTTAACGCGAGGGTATGACGGCCCCACCACCACCTCGCCTTTGGCATCTTGCGCGACAAGGATCGACCGTCTAATCTTCCCTTTGTGAGCGTGCGGAGGCGACCCGGCTGTCGATGGCCCTTTCGCAAACACCATCGACTCAATAGCGCTCTTCCGAATCGAAAACGCAGCATGGCGCAAGGTTTTGTAAGCGCCCTTATCCGTTGCTTTTTCAAGGCCTTTCAGAGTAGCTGTCAATTTTACCTGTATGCCAAACATCTCACCCACTCACAATTCGTTTCGTCTTGACGACCCACGCATAGCCACCCGCGTGAGATACCA
>SDBT01002429.1_pt1 | contig 32949 bp, 22 predicted proteins | sample 2277101 | NCBI WGS metagenome assembly SDBT01 (sample SAMN10404973, study PRJNA504765) | marine sediment metagenome | isolation source: marine sediment core GS10_PC15, 103 cmbsf | place: Arctic Ocean: Southern Knipovich Ridge | collected 2010
TGTAGCGTTTTCGCTGGTTGCGGCTTCGGCTTACAGCGTCGGCCTGCATCGACAATACCCTGCATTGCCTGCTTCGGCCTCCTTGTAAGCCAAAGTCCTCACTGGCGCATAAATCGCTACATCCAAACTGAAAATGCTCTAACCCGCCAGATGCGCCGTCCGATTTGACACAGCCCGCCACAAAACGGTAATTTTCAGTAAAAGCGGCCAAGCTTATCTAGTTGGTTGGTTTTTAGCCGTCGTCTCTACTCAAGTGCCGTCTCCAATAGCCGATGGAGACATTGGGATTCCCAATAACTTGAGGTTTTTTGATGGACCGTGATACAGTCGTCACTAAGGCGGCGCGCAGGCTTGGTTTATCTCTGCGCGGAAGCTTCAGCATTGCTCATATGGGCATTGCAGTTGCCGGCATATTCCTTGCTACGGTTCTTGCAATCGCATGGTGGTCTTTGCAATCGCATTCTCTAGCCGATAGGCAGGCCCGGTCAGCACAGTTCGCCGCAGTAGGCCAGACCCTCGCCAGCGGTGTCGACGCTTCCCTTTCAAACGGTGATCTTTCAAGTTTGCGTCGGCTGATTGCTCAGGCAGTTCAGGGTGGCCAGCTTGCTCAGTGTCGTGTTGTTTTACCCGATGGGCGGGTTATTGCCGACGGCGACCCCAGGCGGATTACCCTGGCCGACCTTCCGGATCAATGGCAGGGTCAACCGGCCGAGAAAGACATCACATGTTACGAAAATGACATGATCATGCGTTCGGTCTGGCTTGAAGTGCCTTCAAGGGGTTTTGCTGGCCTTGAGATGGCCGCACGCGCCAATTCGGGCCGCAGTGTCTGGTCCATGCAAGCGGGGTTGGGTCTGATTAGTGCTCTTGCGATGCTGGCCCTTGTTATGTTGGCCCGACTGGTCAAGACCAATTCTCAAGGCATCAATGCGATTTGCCATTCACTGCTGGATTACCAGGGAGGTCAGGAATCATCGTCAGCCTTGGAGATCAACCCTGATTGGGGTCCAGAGGCCCAGGCGTGGAACAGCCTCCTGGCCCAGACCGAGAAGCTTCGGCTTCAGATCACACGTGATAAGACCCTGGATGCCTTGCAGAATCGAAGGCAGTCCAGCGGCGATCTTGACGCCGCCTGTGACGCTTTGTCGCAAGGCTTGATCCTTATCGGTCGAGACATGAAAGTCTGCTATGCAAATGGTGCAGCAGCGGTGTTTTTGCAGATTAACCGGGACGAGTTGGTATCATCTGAAATAGCCGGATTGCTGCCGGATCAGCAGATTGTCGAAGCTGTCCAGGCTGCGACTACCATGCCCTCACATCGTCGGACGATCATCGAGGTCAATAAAGATTCCGAGGACATCTCAGGCGTGTTGCGGTTCATCGTCAGGCCTGTCCGTCGTGATGATTACGGCGTTGGGATGATTATCATCGAAGATATTACCCAGCAGCGCCTTGTAGAGGAATCGCGCAATGCTTTTGTGGTTCAGGCAACGCATGAGTTGCGAACTCCGCTGACGAACATCCGCCTCTACGCTGAAATGGCGATCGATGACGGGGAAGATGACCCTGCCGTTCGTTCAAACTGTCTGAATGTGATTAATCAGGAAACCCACCGCCTTGACCGTATGGTGGGCGATATCCTCTCCCTTGCCGAGATCGAGGCAGGCACGCTTAGTGTCAAGAACGATGATGTTCGCCTTGAAGAGCTCTTCGGCGAGCTTCAGGCTGACTATAAGCTGCAGGCCACCGAGAAAAAGATCGATCTCAGCTTTGTGCTTCCACCGAAGCTGCCAGTTATCCAGGGAGACATGGGTAAAATCGCGCTGGGTATGCATAACCTGATCGGTAATGCACTGAAATACACGCCCTCGGAGGGCAATGTTTCAGTCAACGTCAATATCGAAGATTCCGTTTTGATTATGGATGTTAGTGATTCAGGGATTGGTATTTCCGCTGAAGACTGTAAGCGGATCTTCGAGAAGTTCTACCGTGCAAATGACCGCCGCGTTAAAGAAGCGACCGGGTCCGGGCTGGGCCTGGCCATAGCTCGCGAAGTAATTCGCATGCATGGGGGCGATATTACTGTCGAATCTGAACCTGACAAGGGAAGCACGTTTACGCTCACCTTGCCGGTTTAGGAGTCTTTTTTAGGTGAGACCCAAGAGCAAAACACGAGGCTGCAATTAATAGATGGAACTCCAAGAGAGTAAATACGGTGCTGTAACGGTGCTAAAGCCCGCCGGGCCACTGGTCGGTGAAGATTCCGAGCAGTTCAAGCTCAAGCTTATAGAGTTACTTGCGTCGAGCATGGGCCGGTGTGTCGTGGATGCCTCAGACATGCCTTATGTCGATTCACAAGGACTCGAAGCCCTTGTCGATGCCAATGACGAGGTGGCCAGCACTGGACATAGCCTCAAGCTTTGCGGCCTATCAGATACGGTAAGGCAGGTATTGGATCTGACAGAACTTTCGTCACATTTCGAGCATTTTGCAGACGTTAACACAGCCGTTAGGAGCTTTCTGTGAGCGGGCCTGGCAACAAAAAAATACCTATTGGCGAGACTCTGGTAAACGAGGGCGTACTCTCTCACGAGCAACTCGACCGCGCGCTGGCTGAGCAGAAACTTACCGGCAGAATGCTGGGTGAGATGCTGGTTGACCAGGGGGTCATCAACCCGTCCGTGTTGGTTCGACTACTTGGCGATCAACTAGGTGTCAGGAGCTGTCAACTGCGTCACGGCCTGATAGATCCGTCATTGCTGAAGCTTGTCGGCGAGGAAGAGGCTGAGCGGTTAAAGGCTTTGCCTTTGTTCAAGGTTCACAACACGCTTACTGTTGCAATGACCGAGCCGCAGTCGCTTCCTAAGATCGATCGCCTCCGTCAGTTGACCGGCTGCAAGATACAACCGGTGTTGGTCCTTGAGCCCAACATCATGGAGTACATCAAGAAGTATGCAGGTGGTGATACCGATGTAAACGCCTTCCTGGCATCGCTGGCCGAGTCGGACGTGCAGATCGTCGAAAAGGAGTCCATCGACGAAGGTCCAGTTACCGATCTGGACAAGATGGTTGCCGGCAGCCCGGTGATAAACCTGGTGAACATGGCCGTGATGACGGCGATAAAGGACCGGGCCAGCGATATTCATATCGAGCCCGATCGAAACGGCACAAGGGTCCGCTATAGGATTGATGGATCTTTGCGAGACCTGATGAAACCGCCGGCAGGGCTGCATGCTGCGATCGTCTCCCGCATCAAAGTTATCGGCAAGATGAACATTGCCGAGAAACGTCTGCCCCAGGAAGGCCGAGTAAGGATCGTAGCCGAAGGACGGTCTATCGACCTGCGTGTTTCTTCCATGCCGACCCTCCTGGGTGAAAAGCTGGTTATAAGGATTCTCGATAAGGCCAACCTTAATGTACGCATGGAAGACCTCGGGTTCCGCACGGAAACATTGGATGCGTTCCTCCGGATACTCCACAAGTCAAATGGGCTTCTGCTTGTAACAGGCCCGACCGGTAGCGGTAAGACCACCACTTTGTATTCGGCGCTGGAACTGCTGAGGAATCCGGAATTGAACATAGTTACGGTAGAGGACCCAGTCGAATACCAGTTGGACATGATCAATCAGGTCCAGGTGCATGATTCTATCGGTATGACCTTCGCCCGCGCGCTTCGGTCCATGCTCAGGCAGGACCCGGACATAATCATGGTTGGTGAGATTCGAGATGAGGAAACTGCCCGCGTAGCCGTCCAGGCTGCACTTACGGGCCACCTGGTCCTGGCGACATTGCATACCAACGATGCTCCAGGAGCTGCAGCGCGTCTGTTGGATATGAACATCGAGCCTTACTTGCTTTCCAGCGCACTCAATGGAGCGGTTGCCCAGCGTCTGGCTAGGACGGTTTGCCCCAACTGTACTACGAAATACTTCCCCACGGAAAATGTACTTGCCGATGCGGGGCTGTTGGGCAAGACCACACAGGCTTTCCGTAAGGGTAGCGGCTGCGATCGCTGCCATAACTCCGGCTATTACGGCCGGGTGGGTATCTATGAGGTGATGGAGGTGACTGCCGAGATTCGTCGGATGTTGCACCGGGCTGCACCGACGCACGAACTGCGAGAAAAAATGCGTCAGGAAGGCGGGCTTACACTGCGTGATGAGGGCATATTGGTGGCAACGGCGGGCAAGACGACATTGGAGGAGGTTCTTTGTGTAACGCATTGCGACGATGATCGGGGCGGAAGCGATGAGAGGGATGTAGCATGAAGTTGGCGTATGTGGCATGGGACAAAGCCGGCAAGCAAGAGGTAAGCACCCTCGAGGCGCCAAACGCCGCCGAGGCCACTGAAACTCTGCGCCGCAAGGGCCTCTTTGTCACTGAAATATCCCAAGCCGGCGAAGCTACTACTGTGAACCGTCAGTCTTCTTCGAAAGTTGGTGCCGGGAAGCGACTGAAATGCCTGACTATGTTCACGCGCCAATTGTACGTGCTGGTATCGTCCGGTACGCCGCTTGTCCAGTCGCTGGGGGCCCTTGAGAGGCAGACAAAAGAGGGTCATTGGCGAGATACCATTAACTCTATTCGCTTGCGGATTGAAGAGGGCGAATCCCTGGCTGAGGCGATGGCATCTGCCCCGGAATATTTCGACGCACCTTGCAGGAGCCTGATCTCTGCGGGTGAATCATCTGGAAAACTGCCGGAAATGCTCGACAGGCTTGCGACCATGGCCCAGAAGCAACAGCACATACGCAACTCGATTATCGGAGCGACAATCTATCCGATACTGCTGCTTACGGTGGCTATTTCGGTTTTGACGATGATGCTTCTTTTCGTGGTCCCGAGGTTTGCCGACCTGTTTGCTACGCTTGGCGTGCCGCTGCCGGCAACGACGAAAAGTCTTCTGTGGATCAGCTTCTGTCTTAAGTCTTACTGGTGGGCAATTCTGGGTGGCATGGTGGGATTGGGCGTAGGAGCCAAGTGGTACCTGGCCACGCCGGAAGGCAAGCGGGTTCGCGATACAGTCATTATTAACCTGCCCCAGTTCGGCAAGATAGTCAAAAGCTTTGCCACCGCCCGTATCGTCAGGCTACTTGGAATTCTGCTGGAAGGCGACGTACCGATTCTGGACGCGCTGGATATGACAGTAGCATCGGTGGGAAATTGTCACTACGCCGATCTTATGACAAAGGCCCGCGATGCTGTCTCCCAGGGCGAGTCGATAGGTTCAGCCTTTAAGGACAGCGATCTGATCAGCCCATCTGTCTATGAAACGATACGAAACGGTGAGCAGAGCGGCCAGCTTGGTACGCTGCTGCTGAATGTAGCCGGCTTTCTGGAAGAGGAAAACGAGGTCATCGTTCGGTCGCTTACGAGCATTATCGAACCGGTGATACTTGTAGTTATGGGCGGTCTTGTCGGACTGGTGGCGATAAGCATGTTCACGCCGTTGTTCGACCTTACTTCAATGGCGGGAGGATAGTTCTGATGGTTGCCTTTGGACCTGCCAGGATATCACCAATTGGTGTCAGTTTTAATGAGCGATTCATTAAAGCGGCGCAACTTGTGCGGACTAATGACAATTGGCGATTGTCATCGGCGGTGTCTATCCCCAGGACGAGCGGGACCGGTCTGATCGGCCTCGATGAAGCCAAGTGGTTACGCAGTGTGTTATCTCGCCAGCGGTTTAAGGGCTCCAAGATGGTCCTGGCCGTGCCACAGGATAAGTTCCTCACAGGGGTCCTGGAACTTCCCCCTCGCCGGGAAGGTGTCCCGTTGGGGCAAATCGTCGATGCCGAACTGGCCAGGCTGCATGGCTTTAGCCCAGGGACGGTAGAAACAGGCTTCTGGGATCTCCCAGCCTCCAAAGGTAAGGATGGAATAGAGGTTCTTGCCGTCGCCTGCAAACACGAAATATCTGAAGAGATTGTCGACATATTCGAATCTGCCGGGCTGGACGTTGCCGCACTGGACAGCCCCGTTAACTCTCTTGTCAGAGCTTGCGAATCATTATTGGCCGATGACAGCATAACCGTAATCCTTGACCTGGATTGGCACTGGGCGTCTCTGGCGCTGATTGGCCAGGGGCAGATCGTCTACCAGCGAGTAATAGAAGGTGCTGGTCTGGGGCAACTTTCCGATGTGTTGGCTGATCGCCTGGAGTTAGACGATCAGGCAGTCGATTACATACTTTCGGAAATAGGCCTGGCCGGAAATAATGAAAACTCTTGTGATATGGAAACATATTTAGACCTGATCGGGCCGACAATCAAGAGTCATCTGGATTTGATCCTGGAGGACCTGGAGGCGCCGATTTCATATGTGCAGCGTTTGTGTCCAGGCCAACAGGGCAAGGTTATTCTACTTTCAGGCCAAGGTGCAGGAATCCCTGGAGTTGGGGAATATATCCAGAGCCAATCCGAGATGTCTGTTCGGTTGGCGGTACCGGCATACGTAATCGAATGTCCACCAAGCCTCAGTGATCGATCCGATGATCCATCCCTGACGTCGGCAGTGGGGCTTTGTCAGTTCCCGATGTGACCTTGAGATGAAAAGCAAGAACTACATTCCGGCACACCGACTGGCTGCGAGGCAGCGGCGGCTCCGGCTGCGCCTCTGGGCTACTGTATTGGTCGGTTATGGATCTGCGTTAGTCGTGGTCTACATAGTCTGCTTTGGCCTCTGGTCGGTTGACAGCAAGGGCATCCAAACGCAGTTGGGCGTAATTGAATCCAGAATTGAACATACAGGCCGGCGAATAACCGCGACACAGGCACAATTGCAAACGGCCGATCTGATACTGAAAGTCAACCAGGCAGTAAGCAATCAACCTGACTGGTCCGGGCTGCTGGTCTTGCTTGCCAATGAATTAGAGGACGATGTAGTCCTACGGAAGTGCCAGTTGACACCGCAAAAGGAAAAAGGTTCTTCCATCGGATCAAAGGATGAGACCGCTCTGGTGGGACAGAAGAACCAGGCGTATGTATTGAAATTGGAAGGTTATGGCCGCACGCAGGCAGCGGTTTCTCGATTCATATTAGATATGGAACAGACCGGGCTTTTCGAGCAGGTGAAACTGATACAGACCAATCGGGAGCATTTCCTCTCTGATAATGCTGTAGTATTTAACGCCCAATGCCTCCTGGGCAAACAGGAGGTCCCCGCCCAATGAAATCTGTTATTAAAAACCTGCCTCTTTGGCAGATAGATGCAACCGGGGCGGGCATATGTGCGTTTTTGGCCCTGTTGTTAGTTTTCGGTGGAATCAAGCCGTTGCTCAACTCAAGGGCTAACTATGCAAGCCAGCGGCAATTACTCGATGAACGAAGTAGCCATGCAATGAAATTGGATTTAGCCCAAGCACAAATTACCGACCGCCTGGATCTGGTAAGGAGTACTCTTGAGGCCAGTCCACTTCGTCTATCACCGGCGGGGGATGTAAATCTCAGGCTATCCCAGATATCGTCTCGGGCCGCCCGGTCAGGTCTGGATATAAACGAAATCCGCCCGGGGTTATCTTCGGCATCAAGCAGGTACGAGACAATTCCAGTCCTGCTTGTCGGGAGTGGCTCTTACATCAGATGTACGCGGTTTCTTCGGGCGCTCCATGAGGAGTTTCCCGACACCGCGGTGCGGAGTTTGGAATTGGTAGCCGGGCCAATTGAACCAGGTCGCCAATCCAATGCAACGTTTAGATTCGACCTGAGATGGCATGCCGCTCCTGGGTCACAAGCTCCGTAGCTTTATCTGAAAAACAAATGAGCATAAAAAAGGTTAATTAGCCCTGATGACTAAGACGAATTTGCGAAAAGTATACGGCGTAATTCTGGCGTTGGCTTTGATATCGCTGGTCGCGGATCGTCTGTTCTTTGGGGAGGGGGGCTCGACCCCACAGCAGGCAAGTGCATCAAGCCAGGATGTACATGTAACTGAAGCTGCTGTGCTGGATGTTATTGGCGAACCCGTTTTGCAATCGGACCAGGCCACACTGGCACAGAGATTGAAATCTCTGGAAGGGGATTTCGATCTAGATATATCCGACTTCAGGGATGCCTTCATGCCAAGTAAGGACTGGCTGGGGGGAGGCTCCGATGGTGACAAATTCACCCCTGATACAGCCGGCCGGGAGTTTGCCCGATTGCACCATGTAACTTCGATCTTGTATGTCGGAGAGGGCAAGGGCTCGGTGATAATAGACGATCAGTTTGTCAGCGTAGGCCAGGTCTTTGACGGCTTTACGTTAATAGGCATAACTGACAAGACAGCCGTTTTCCAGTTGGCCCAGGAGACGGTTGAGTTGGAATTGACCTCGGCCCCCTGAAATGAGTGTAAATGTTTTTTTGCGTAAATTTAAGTCATTACTTAAGAGAGCTTTTTGTATGGACGATTGGAACATAAGTACGTGAGGAAAAAACACCCGATCTCGGTATAAGTTATCTGAGGAGATAAGAAATGCTTAGTATGAGAAATCGTCGTCGTTCTGGCTTCAGTCTGCTGGAACTGGTCCTGGTGGTCGTGATCATCGCGATCGTTGCTGCCATCGCAATCCCGAAGATGAGCCGTGGCGCCAAGGGTGCCGACGAAAGTGCCCTCAAGGGCGACCTGGCTGTACTTCGCAACGCGGTCGAGCTGTATAAGATCGAACACGGTGGCAATGCCCCCAGCGGAACTGCCGCCAATGTTATCGATCAGCTGACCAAGTACACGGATGCTACCGGTACAACCGCAGCGGCCAAGAATGTGGCCACTGGCATCATTTACGGACCTTATCTCAAGGCCGTTCCTCCTCTGCCTGTAGGCACGAAGAAGGGTGATGCGACACTCGTCGTCGAAGCTGACGGAGCTGTAACCGCACCGACCGGTCTGGGTACTTCCGGCTGGTGGTATAACTCCGCACTTGGTGATGTAATGGCTAATCTGGCTAATACCGAAACCGGCGACGACAACAAGGCTTATAGCGCTTATTAAGCAGCTCGTGGGGATTAACGAATTTCACGCAACGTGTTCGGATGGGGCTCTGGACCGGTGAGATCGCGAGGAAGGGCCATCGTGTCAGTCAAGTGGCAAACACTCGCGGAAGCTAATGAAGCAAAGACAGACCTCCGGTCAAGGCCGGGGGTTTGTCTTCAGTTAGGCTTCTCGATGATCGAACTCATGCTCGTCATGGCGATCGTGGCTGTGTTTTCGGCTATTGCTGTGCCTCGTTTTTCGCAATCTACAAATCGCTACCGTGCAGATGCCGCAGCCAGAAGGATCGAGGTCGACTGCAAGCTCGCTCGAACCAGGGCCAGGATTACCAGCAGTACTTTGACGATCGTTTTTGATATCGCCAATGATCGGTACTCGATCGCAGGGCTGGCGGATTTGAATCAAAGTAGTTCCATCTATACAGTCGAGTTGGGCAATGGGCCGTATGAAGCGGAATTGATCTCAGCGGTTTTTGAAGAGGGAGCCCAAATATCCTTCAACGGTTACGGCGTACCGGGCGGAGCGGGAATTGTTGTTATCCAGGTCGGCAATCAACAGCGGACAATAACAATAGCACCGGAAACTGGTGAGGTAACTATTCAATGAGACACCTTGGGTTGACAAGACCTAACTCTGCTTGCGGCCGACTTTGCCGAGGCGGCTTTACTCTGTTGGAGGTCTCGCTCAGTCTCGTTATCGTCTCGGTTATCATGATGGCTATCGGCTCGTCGATCCTCCTTGCCAGTAAGGCCATTCCCTCTACCGACAGCCCGCCACAATGCACAAATCGTGCAGCGTCACAGACCGAGTACATTGCCTCTGAGCTTAAGTATGCCCTGGCCGTTCCGCAACGGACGGGTAATAGTATTACCTTTACAGTTCCTGACCGTAGCGGTGACGGCCTGGCTGAGGAGATCCGCTACTCCTGGTCCGGCTCGGCCGGGGATCCGATACTCCGCTGGTATAACGGTGGTGATGCAGCCGTCGTGCTTGAAGATGTTCACAGCTTCGAGATGCTCTACGACCTGGAAACCATCACCCAGCAGGTAACCAGCGAGATCGAAAGTTTTCAGACTATACTACGCCGTTTTAACAACATCGAAGTCTACTCAAACTACCCCATCAGGGATGATAGGTGGGTGGGGCAGTACTTCAAGCCAACCCTGCCCGCCAGTGCCGTCAGTTGGTCAATAACCAAAGTGGCTACTTATGTTGCAGCCTCAGGATCGGCTACGGGCGTCTCGAAGGTGCAGATCCGTTCTGCTACGCCGGGTGGGTTTCCGGGCATGAATGTTCTTGATGAAGTTACTCTCTACGAGAATACGCTAAGCCCTTCTGTCTACACCTTCAGAGAGTTCATTTTCGATTCGGCGACGGATATCCCCGCCGACCAAGGCGCAGCTATAGTTATAGCCCATGTATCCGGGTATGAATCCTGCCAGGTGCCGGTCCGCATTTCCTGGTCGGGCAGTCCGAATATGCATTATGTGGAGACGGATAACTATGGCATAATCTGGGATGCCCAGGACGATAAGTCGATGATTTTTACAGTGTATGGCACATTCAAAATTGAAGGCGCACCTGTAACCCAGATTAATTACTTCCTCCAGCATATTTCGGTCAAGGTCCAGGTCGGCGTTGCGTCGGCGTCGGCGGTCTACATCGCTACTGACATTGTCAATACACCGGAGGTAACCGCACCATGAGAAAGTCCGCCGGTTTCTCTCTGGTAGAAGCAGTTCTATCAACCGCTATCGTCGCGGGCATGTTCGTAGCGGCGATGAACACACTGGGCGCTTCGGGCGCTTCTCAGTACAGGCTAGGCCGGTATCAACAGGGCCTCGGCCTGGCCCAGCAACTGATGGCCGAAATTCTCCAGCAGGACTACCTGGTAACGCCGGCAACACCGGTCTTTGCTGGCGATACTACCCGGGCCAACTTTGATGAAATAAGCGACTACGACGGATGGCAGGCGAGTCCCCCGCAATACAAGGACGGCACGGCTGTCCCCGACACCACCGATTTCAAACGCACTGTAACCATCGATTACGTAAACCTGAACAATTTTCAGGAGGTAGGTCAGGCTGATTTTGGTCTCAAGCGAATAAGAGTTACCGTTTATAAAAACAATGAAACTATCGTAACGCTGGAAGCGGTTCGAACTTCAGGTTTCGATTCGCTAAAGCAATAGGGAATAAACGTGCAGCGTCGGGCCAGACATACCGGAAGCATTTACCTGCCCGTATTGGGTGCATCGCTGATGGTTACTATCATCGGCCTGTCGGCAATCTGGATAACTCGTGTCCAACGATATCTAGGCCAGGGCCAACTCGATTATGTTCATACGCAGCTTTATGCAAGGTCTGGCATAGAAGCCGGCCTCCTTGAAATCGCGACAAATTCGAGTTGGCGGTCCGCGTCGAGTGAGACCTGGGCTGATAAGCAGGCAATCGGTGACGGCAATTTCGATCTTACTGCAACCGACCCGACCGATAGTGATTTGTCCGATTCAGATTATGACAGTGTGGTTTTGTTGGCTACGGGTTACAAGGGTCTGGCTGTGCACAAAATGCAGGTTACAGTCGATGCAGTCGCTACCCCGCTTGAGATACTGAAATACGCTGTTCACGCCGGCGATGAGTTTAAAGTTAAGGCTGGTGATATACTGACTCTTGATGGTGCCTCAGGTTCAACCAATGCTCTATTTAGAATTGACGGGCTTCTCGACGGCGATGTCGAGGCCTCCAGCACAAGTGGTGGCGGGACTATCACGGGGACGTTGACCGTGCCGGCCCCGGCCAAGGACATGCCCGATTCGACCTTATTCCAGCAATACGTTTCCAAGGCGGTAGCTATAAATCTGCCCAGTTGGACCGTCGAGAAGGTGGTGCTGGGGCCGAATGTGAACCCATGGGGCTCTCCCAGTGCCGAGGGAATCTACTATATCGATACCAACGGACACGATTTGATCATTAAAGGTGTGAGAATACGCGGGACTCTTGTCATTGATACAGGTGGCAAGAAGGTCACGATTCAGAATTCGGTGTTCATCGAGCCGGCTGATAAGAAGTATCCTGTATTGCTTATTGATGGCGACTTGGAAATCGATATTCGAAGTTCAGAACGTTCCCTGGATGAAAGCGATTGGGGGACTAATTTCAACCCATCTGGCTTGCCGTATGAGGGCGTAAGTGATTGGGATACCACCGATGAGTATCCAAACGAAATCAGGGGCCTGATACATGTTCTCGACGATGTATTCCTCAAGGGCACAACTCTGGTCCGTGGCGCGGTTATCGCATCAAACCGTGTCGAGATCGACGGGATCAATACGATTGTCTACGATCCAGCCTTGTATACAAATCCGCCGATAGGTTATGCCAATATGAGTATGGTAATTGCACAAGGCAGCTGGAAGCGGGTCGTAAACTAGAAGCCATCCCAAAACCTCAATTTGAGCTACGAGCGGATCTTTTTTCGCCTGGCTGCGTCGCGAAAACTCGACGAATCGCATTGATTCGACATCGGTTCCGCTCCTTGCCAGCTCGAAAAAATCTCTCGCTCTCGCCTACAAAGCAGGTTTTGGGATGACTTCTAATAAACTTGGTAGTTTTTAGGTTCTTTATTGGGCGAATCGTCGGTTGTGGCCCACTGTAGCTAAGGGCTTACTTATCTTTGCCTGGGGTATTTAAGCGGCCCCTGTATGTAACCGATGAAAGTACTGCGGTTCGGTTGTAATTAGATTTTGGGCTAAGGGCTTAGGGTTGCCAATGAGAAGGCTGAATATTACATCGCCGGGTATGTTAATGATCGGTGCGATCATAGCTGCCAGCGGCATATTTTTATTGGATCTATTCTACTTGCAACCGCTGGTAGATGCCCAGAGATGGTCCGCGCTTCAAGAACGCGCATATCAAGCCAAGCATGCTGTCGAATTAGCCATTTCTGACCGGCAACAGGAGTTGTTGGTTACGGCTGAGATTTTGGCAAATGACCCGGCAGTAGTTCATGTAGATTACTCAGGCAAAGTGAAAAAAGTCGTACCTGAAAATGGCTATGCGGCGCGAGGTCGTCTAAAACCGGATTTGGTTTGGTGGACAGACGCCGATGGCCAAGTTTTGGGGTACTTCTCTGGTATTGGTGCAGGTGATGCGGATTCCTCGGCGTCAAGGCCGGGCCAGGACTGGCTTTTATCTACCCAAAAACTTTCTGATCGGGTAGCGACTGATTCCCCAGTAGGGCTGGGTGGGATTTCATCAGGCCGGGTTATCTTTGCTAGAGCCCAGATACCAGCGCGATCGAGAAAAAGCCAACAATCCAGCCACCTATGGATTGCCCAGTATCTTGGTGATACTTATCTTGACAAGTTGGGCTCACTGGTAGGGGGCCATCTTTCGAGCCTCCCGCCAGAGGCGATCTCTCCAGGCGATCAATCCCCCCAGACATCGATCTCAATGCATATTCAGTCCGAAAATCTGTTGGTAGCCGATTGGCCTATTCATGATCTGTCGGGAAAGCTGATCGGATATTTCCGCGTAGAATTGCCGTCGGCAAGTATTTGCAAGCAGGCTGACGTCAGCCACAGGATCATATTGATTGTAATGAGCCTCTCGGCAGGAGCTGCACTGCTTGTGATAATGGGCACGCACATTCTGATCTCCGGCCCGCTGATTCGCCTCTTGAGGCGGTTGGCGGATTTGGATACCGATGAGGGTTCGAGACATGAGGATCTGACCCAGAATCTTCACGGCGAGCCGCTCATGCTCGCATGCCAATTGGAATCCGCTTTCGACCGCCTGGCAACGATGTCTCGTACTGATGAGTTGACTGGCCTGGCTAATCGACGTTACCTGGAGCAGGCACTTGGTACGTTCTACAGCCAATCACGTCGATACAACCGGTCACTATCGTTGATGATGATCGATGTCGACTTCTTCAAGGCTGTTAACGATACAGGTGGCCATCAGGCTGGCGACGAATTACTCAAGGTGATCAGCCAGGCCATTCGCGATGCCTGCAGGCAGGCGGATCTGCCGGCAAGGGTTGGCGGTGACGAATTCTGCGTATTGCTGCCCGAGACGGCAGCGACTGATGCCATTGTGGTCGCTGAGAGAATCCGCCAGTCGGTAGAGAAAAAGATTATCAAGATCAAGACCCTTGAAATGAACGTGACCGCATCGATCGGCATTACGGATCTCAATGCCAGCGAGATTGATTCAGCCGATGCGATGTTGGCTATTGCCGATGAAGCCTTATACATGGCCAAGAAGTTGGGGCGCAACAAGGTGGTTCAGGCCCACGACGTTTCCGAGCTTAATAGAGAGGCGGAGCCTAAAGAATCGGATAAGGTCGAAACGCTAAGCCGTAAGCTGGCGGGGCTGGATAACAAGTTCAAAGAAGCGATCATCCACGGCTTGGAGGAGTTGGTGCAGGTTCTCGCAGAACGCGATAAAAACATGGCCGACCACTCTTACAAGGTCCAGCACTATGCGGGCATAATCGCCCTGGAAATGGAACTGCCATCGCGAGTAGTTAAGCGAATCGAAATTGCCGCGATGCTGCACGATATTGGCATGTCAGCCTTGCCGGATGACGTTCTACTTTGCCCTGGAACCTTGACCGACGAACAGATGAAAATCATGCGAAGGCACCCGCTGCTGGGCGTGAGGATCATGGAAGGCATGGAGTTCCTCGAGCAGGAGATACCGGCGGTGCGATACCACCACGAGAATTATGACGGCTCGGGGTACCCCGAAGGGATAGCCGGCGCAACCATTCCACTGACGGCGAGAATACTTGCAGTTGCAGATGCCTTCGACGCAATGGTTACACCTCGGACATTTAGAAAAGCTAAGGGCTTTGACGAGGCAATAAAAGAAATAGCACGGGGAGCTGGTAAGCAGTTCGATCCGGTAGTGGTCGAAGCGATGCTCTCAGCAGCCCGTCGGCTAGGCCCGGATATGGTCGTGCACATCAAACATCGCGAGACAGTCAAAGCCGTCCCCTAAGCTGGATTAGTAAAAATACCGTTTACCAGCTAATTGCTATAAAATTCCATACAATTCCAGCGAATTTTAAGCAATTCCCTCGAAGATAATCGACGTAGCCACTAAACCGAGCGAATTCCCGCGAAGAATATTGCATCTCAATTCACCCAGCCAAGGCTGATTGGGTATACCGCCCCTATGATTAGAAAATGCTTCTTTGGGCGTCAGTTTTGGGGCAGGGGGCTGGTGATTTGTGATCTGAGGGGAAATCGCCAAGCGCCGCCATTGCCGGCCGCGACCAGAGGCAGCCGCCGGTTGGATAGTTTTATGAGGAGGGGATTTCATGTGCGGCATCGCCGGTATTTTCCATTTGCGAGGGGGGGCACTACCCGAGTTCAGCCCGAAAAAAATTCTGAATTCAATTCGCCACAGGGGCCCTGACGATGAGGGGATTTTCATTAGCGATGGAATATGCCTTGGTGCGCGCCGACTGGCGATAATTGACCCAGCCCAAGGCCATCAGCCAGTCCAGGATGAGTCGGGTCGATATCATCTGGTTATGAATGGCGAGATATTCGACTACGACAGGCTGATTGATGATCTGTCATCTCGCGGCCATCGTTTCCGGTCACGTTGTGATACGGAGGTAGTGGTTCATCTCGTCGAAGAGCGTTGGGCTGAAATGCTCGAAAGCATCGACGGCCAGTACGCTATCGCCGCATACGACCAGAAACGCAATCGTTTACTGTTGGCTCGCGATCGGATGGGAATCAGTCCGCTTTTTTACGCGCGTGTTGGGGACAATCTGCTATTTGCTTCGGAGATGAAGGCCATCTTCGCAACGGGCCTGATTCGTCCCGAGCTAGACCCGCGCTCGCTGGATGCCGTCCTGGCCTTCGGCTGCGTACCTGCCCCGCGCACCATGTTCAAGGGTATCAAGTCCTTACCGCCGGGTAACTATCTCGAAGCGGCCAATGGATGTATCTCGCGCGTAACTTACTGGGATATCCCATTCAATGATGCCGGGGAGTATCCACAGCGATCCATGCGTAACTGGTCCGAGCAGTTCAGGGACATTCTTTTCGGGGCTTGCAAACGAAGGTTAAAAGCCGACGTTCCAGTGGGGGTGTATCTATCGGGCGGGATAGACTCATCAACGGTAGCGGCTTTATCGGCCCAGGCCGGTGATATTAACAGGCGGGTCTTTTCAATAGGCTTCCCCGAGCCGGGTCTAGATGAATCCAGCGAGGCTAAGAGGGTATCGGATTACCTGGGCATCCAGATGCATCTGCTTACTTATTCTCAGTCCGACCTGACGAGGGATATGCCCAGGATGATCTATCACGGCGAGATGCCGCTGATTTCAACTGAAAGCGTGCCACTGCTGGCCCTGTCGGCCCTGGCGTCTAAGCACGTTAAAGTTGTACTAACCGGCGAGGGTTCAGATGAATCTCTTGGCGGCTATCAGTACTTCAGATGGGAGTCGCTTAAGGAATTGGCAGGCAAGGGCCTGGGCTTAAAAATTCTCAAGGGAATTTCCAATCCAATGTTCAATCGGTGTCTTGGCCCCCGCAATCCATTTTTTCCTCAGCCCGCAGATTTCGCCTGGGCGAACGAACTTTTCGGCTGTTACCCAGCCAATATGATGAAGTTTTTATACTTCCGAATCATGAGGAAAATGGTCTACTCGGACCATCACTGGGCAAGGCAGGAAAAACTCAGCGACGCCGAATTCCTCCAACTGCCACTCGATAAAATGCGACGGTGGGATCAGGTAAATCGAACGCTTTATATCTCCAGTAGAATCTTTATGACCACGCACCTGCTGGGTTCGCGTGGGGATAGGGTGTTAATGGCAAATTCCGTCGAGGGTCGATACCCGTTTCTTGACCGCAAGCTTCAGGAGTTTCTGGGAACGGTTCCTCCGACGGTTAAGACGGGTTGGTGTACAGAGAAAATCCTTCTGCGGCGGGCGATGAGCAAACGCCTGCCACGAGAGGTAATCCACCGAAGGAAGAAGGAATTCCTCGCACCTTTCGGTACGCCTTTTGTCGGTGCCGATGCAACCGACCATATCCGAAACCTTCTCTCGCCAGAGAAGATTAATGAATTCGGCTTTTTCGACCCGGATAAAGTACAACGTATTGCAGATGATTTGGAAGAAATCAAGGCCGACGCAAATAAGGATAAAGGCAATGTAATGCGACTGAATCGATCAGCTATAAAGAGGCTAATTGACGGCGTAGCAATGACCTTTGTTGTCAGTACTCAAATGCTGGCAGACCATGTTGCAAAAGGGAACTTTTCAACCAACTTAACCCTCGCCCTTTGAGCGATCACTATTATTGGCTCCGGCCTGGGCGGGCTTTGTATAATATCGCCTTGTCGTAATAAGTGATCCCTGCTGAGGCGTATCGCACAGCAGCGATTTTTCAAAGACTCTCGGCAGTAAATCTATGTCTATCTCAATCGCTCCAAAGACCCACGCCGAATCTGTCTCGACAGAGACGGTCTCAAATAATCGTAGATTGCATTTCATATCAGCACTGGCTGCTATTGGAAGCGGCCTGTTGATGGCAGGTTGCTACTGGCCTGTGAATTTGCATTTCCTGGCCTGGGGTGCGATGGTTCCCTGGCTGATAGTCTTACCTAGCTTGGGCGGTCGGGCGGTTTTGTTATTCGGTATTTTACTGGCGTTGGTTTTTTATGGCATAGGTCTGGCCTGGCTGGTTCCGGTGTATGGCCTGGTTAGCATACCCATAGTTTTGGTTCTGGCTGTGTTCATGGCCCTGGCATTTCGAGTGGCCAGGGAGTTAATCCATCGCAAGGGATTAAGGGCGATTCTTTGGGCTGTGCCGTTAACATTTACTGCCCAGGAGGTCCTGCGGGCTGAGGGCCTGCCTCTGCAGAGATTTTCCCAGTTGGTGTTGGGCTATACTCAGATCAATAACCTCTGGGTCGCCCAGATCGCATCGATTGGAGGAGTTTACTTGGTATCCTTCCTGCTGGTTGCGGCGAACGCTTCGATTGCCTACATTCTGATCCGCCGAAGCGGGCGGTCTGCATTGCCGGTGATAATGGTCGCTGTATTGTTGGTTTGTTTAGGGTTTGCTTCACAACCGGTCTCATACGCTGGCCGAGTTGAAGTGCCTGTTGCAACGGTTCAGGCTGAAAGTGTAAGCGATGGCGACTTTACAAATCTTGTCGAACGGGCTGCAAGCGATCCTTCAAGGCCTTTCCTGATCGCACTGCCCGAACATACGATAGCTCCCCAGATCGGTTACGGGGACGATCATCCACTCATTTCGCTCTTGGGTGAAATTGCTTCCGAGAGCCAAACCTATATCAGTGTCGGCGCTCATATGAGACCTGAAATGGATTACTCGGGTGGGTCTAGCTTCCTCGATAAGTTCACCGGCCGATGTGATTTCGACAATGCCAATTTGCTCTTTGGTCCTGAAGGAGGGGTTGTCTTCAGGCAGCGGAAGGTTGTTCCCATGCCGTTTATCCCTGATGGCAATCCAGCTATCATGCAACATACGTACCCGACGCCTCTGGGCCAGCTGGGCCTTTACGTCTGTTACGATGAGTCTTTCACGGACGTGATTCGCAAGCTGTGCGATCAGGGAGCCCAGTTGCTGGTTGGGGCTATCTATAACGGCCTGCACTGGCCCCTCCAGCAGCGGATGCAGCAGGCCGATATGATGGCCTTTCGGGCAATTGAGCAGAGGCGGTGCATAATCCGCGCTGCCAGTTCAGGTGTATCCCAGATAATCGACGCAACAGGCAGGGTCCGCGCTGAGCGGTTTATGATCGAAGGGCCTGGGCTGGTTAAGGCCAATGTTTATTTCAATGACGAGCAAAGCCTGTTCTCAAAGGGCGGATGGCTATTCGCTCCGATCATGGGCTGGTCTTATCTGGGCCTTGGTGCGATTCTGTTTATCCCGCGTTGGGTTTTAAATCTTGGCCGGTTGTGTCGGCGATCTTGCGGTTAGAAAAGTATTCATTCACAACGGCTCACGTCATTTACCGATAAGTCCTTAAGACGCTAACAGCCTTAGCGAAAAAAGGCTGAAGGTATAATTACCCATGAGCCAGCAGCCGAGGCCTATTGGGGAGGACTGTCCATGCCTGACAATTCAACAAGCGATACTCAACCAAACCCCCACGGGGCGGACGGGCAAGGTAATAAGCAATCGGTCAGGATTAATAAGCCCCGGCGTAGATGGGGTAGAAGAATCCTGGTGGTATTGATCTTACTGTGTATCGCGATCTGGTCACTTCCCTATCTGGTTTCGACGAAACCAGGCCAATGGATTGCCCTGTCGCTGGTGAACAGTGCGATTGATGAAACGGTAAGTTTGGATGACCTGTCATTAAATTGGCTTGGCCCCATAGCAGCTGAGGGAGTAGAGGTTCTCGATAAGGACGGCCGAACTGTCGTTAAGGTTGCGGAATTCAACTACGAAAGTGGTGGCCTATTGCAACTGATCAAGGCCCCCAAGCGCCTCGGCCGGGCGGAAATAAAGGGAGTTCAGGCGTTTATCTATCTGGATGAGGTCGATAAAGAGCCTGAAACCAAACGCGGCCGTCGCAAACGAAAACGCTCGCCAATTCCTGATAGGGGATTTGCCCTTCCGATAGGCGACCTGGCTATTCTCAGCTCAAGCGTAACTTTGATTGGCGGCGACGGGCAATCTTTCGAGGTCAGTGAAATCCAGGGCGAGATGAATCTCGAATCGCCGGATAAGCTGACAGGTCAGGCCTCGGCCCGTTTCGGTAACGTCGGGCAACTCAGGGCCAGGATGGATCTTGTCGGCCTGTCGCCTGGCGGAGATACCGATGACATTACGGGGACATTCGAGGTTCGGACAATCGAGAGCATCGACCTGGCCGGGTTGGCGCAGGTTCTCGGTAGCGAATCGCCCATAGAGGCAAAGTTGGATTCCAGCCTCACCGGGACGGTGGCTGGGTCAAGGATTCAAGTAACCTTCGAGACCGAGATTAAGGGATTGCGGTCGATAATAGAGGGTAAGGAAACCCAGCCGGTGGATTTGAACTTACAAGGCGCCGCTTCGATTGAAGGCGATTCCGTTAACGTAAGGGCTGAACTTACGGGCACTGCCGGGAAGATGATGGTCGAGGTTGCATATCGCAGCGATGATGAGGCGCGAGAATTTTCGACCGATGACCTTTGGGCAGCGATCTTCGAGGGTGATTTCAAGCAGTTGCCGAATTTCACGGCCGAAGCTTCCGGTGAGGTTGACCTGGTCCGTCTCGGACGCGCCTTGCCGTCAGCGCTGAAGGTAAGCCACGACGCTGAAATAACCGGTGGGCAAATCGAGGCCAGCCAGATTCTCATCACCGGTGGGGCCGAGCCAAAGCTTCAGGGGCAGGTCGCGGTGTCTGGGTTGGCTGCTCAGACTCCGGCTGGGCTGATCGAATATCAGCCGATTACCCTTGAGCTGGATGCTACTATCCAGGCCGGAAAGGGTTTGGTAATCCGTCAGTGTAGTGGTAAGTCCGGTTTTGGATCGATTGAATGTTCCGGCGATATGGATCAACTGTCAGCGGTATTTGAGGCTGACCTGCAAAGCTTGCAGCGGAAGATCGGTCCGGTCTTCGATACCGATTTGCCCGCAACCGGCCTGGCCAGTGGAACGCTTAAGTTGGCGCGTTTCTCTGACGAAAAACTGCTAATCGAGGCAACCGCCCAGATCGATCAGTTGCAACTTAATAACGAAGGCAAGGTTGCTGAGGTTGGCCGGGTTGCCATCAAAGCAAACGGTTCGCTGGAGATAGATGATAGGACCCTTGGCGAGTTGGTAATCAAACAGGCGTCCATCACGGCAGCAGAGTTTCTTGAAATAAGCGCCAAGGGCCGAGCCCAGATTAATACCGGCGCGGTGGATGCGTCGTTTGAAATCACCAGTTCCGACATAGGCCGGCTGGCAACGATAGCAAAGCAATTGTCCGCGTCGTCTGACGAGGCAGCGGATGGCCTGACTGGCCGGCTTGTAGCGGCCGGCAAGGTCAGTCGCGTCAAAACCGGCGGGGCCATACTCTCGGATGGCGAGGCTTCGATACACGACCTGGGAATCGAAAACCGTTCACTTTCGCCTGTAGATGTCAACCTCACCTGGTCCGGCCTGAAGGTTACGCCAGCTCAGCGGTTCCAGGCGGATTCGATCCAACTGACAAGCAGGATTGTCAATTTCGAGGCAAGCAAGCTCGATCTGGTTATGGGCGAGCAGCTTCGCCTCGACGGAAGTTACAACCTCGAAGCTGACCTGGCCGAGGCTATGCCATTTGTCGCTGCACTTACCGGCGAAGATCAGCCCATCCAATGGGCCGGCCAACTCACAGCACGCGGCAAGTTCGTAACCACAGGCCCGCGGAGCGATCTGACCGGCGATGGCCAAATTGACGATCTGGTTATCCGCGGCGAGAAACTTACCCATCGCGAACCCCTGGTCGAGTTTGCCCAGAAGGTCAGAATCGATAATTCCACCGATACAATCCGCATCGAATCAGCTTCGCTGAAATCGCAAACAATCACCGCCGACGCCAGCGGAACGATAAGCGACTTCCGCGAAACGGCCATTTTCGATCTCGCCGGCAAGCACCGAGCCGACTGGGGCCGAATCATGCAGGCAGTCCATACTCTTGCACCGGCAACCGAAGATACGGTGCGGATTGCCGGCGTATCTTCCGGCCCGTTCACACTTAAAGGCCCGGCAAATCAAGCGCAGGTCACCCCGGCCTATCGAGGCTTGCAGGGCAAGGCCCAGATGGGTTGGGATTCTGCAAACGTCTATGGCCTTAGGCTGGGCAAGGTAGCATTCCAGCCGAAGCTCTCAGATGCGCAGATTTCTCTACCACAGACGGCTGTGGCTGCTTCGGGGGGGCAAATTGTATTCGCCGGCAAACTGGACCTGACCGGTGCGGAGCCTGTTTTGAAAATTCCCGGCACGGTTCAAATCCTCGATAGCGTCCCCATTACCGAAAAACTTTCCAGGGAACTTATCTCACGTTTGAACCCTGTGCTTACGGTTGATTCTACACTGACGGGCAAGATCTCGCTTGCGACCAGGGATATTTACTGGCCGATGGGTGAGGATGGCCCGAATGATGCAAGCGGGTCGGGCCGGGTTGAGATGATCGATCTGGTGGTAGATCCTCAGGGGCCGTTAAAGTTGCTTCTCGAACTTGCAGGTTTCGAGGGCCCGGACAGGACCAGGCTGCGCGCCGAGGGCATGAGTTTCGTCATTCGCGACGGCCGGGTGTGGTATGACGATTTGAGCTTAATGCTTGCCGATGGGACAGGCCTGGATTTCGCAGGCTCGGTCGGCTTGGACGATACGGTCGATTTAACGGTTTACATACCCTTGACGCCGGCATTGCTCGAACGAATGGGTATACGGATAGGAGCTGCCGAATACATGAGATTGCTGGGAAGCATACGGGTGCCGATCCCGATCGGCGGAACTCGCAGCCGCCCGACCATAGACTTTTCGAAGGTCAAGCTGACCGATCTGCTCCAACTGCCCCGCCGGCGAAATGGCAGGGACCCAGACGATAAGCAGCCCGACAGGCCGATCGAAGATGAGATCGAAAGACAGATCGAGGGTATTCTCAGGGATGTGCTCAAAGACGTGCTGAAATAAGATGGATGATGCAGATTCTATCTGCTTCCAGATGTTGTCAGGACAACCTTTGGCCAGACAGTATTGCAATAACCCCGGCCATCATGTACAACGTCGAACTCACTTAATTTGTTGGTATAAAGTTACGTAGAATCGACAGTAAGAAGGATTGAAAATGATCGTTGGCATTCCACGTGAAATCAAGGCAGATGAATATCGCGTCGGGCTCTTGCCGGTTGGCGCTGAGCTGCTGATCCGCGACGGCCATTCGGTGCTAATTGAATCTTCCGCCGGGGCAGGCAGCGGTTTTGAAGACGATGCATACGCGGCTGTGGGGGCAAGTGTGGTTGACTCGGCTGGGGAAATATTCGCCAAATCAGAGTTGATCGTAAAGGTTAAAGAACCCCAGCCGGAGGAGATCAGCCAGCTTCGCCCGGGGCAGACAGTTTTTACCTACTTCCATTTCGCAGCCTCTCGTGAGTTGACGGAAGGCTGTCTGGAATCTGGCATTACGGCGGTGGCTTACGAAACCCTTCGCGACGCCCACGGCCGCCTGCCTCTGCTGATACCCATGAGTGAAGTCGCAGGCAAGATGTCCATCCAGGAGGGTGCGAAGTACCTGGAAAAACCCATGATGGGCAGGGGAATTTTGCTTGGCGGAGTTCCCGGCGTGGCGCCGGCGAATGTACTTGTACTGGGCGCGGGCACCTCAGGTGCCAATGCCGCCCGTGTCGCCGCCGGCTTGGGCGCAAACGTAGCGCTGATGGATATTGACCTCGACAGACTCAGGTATCTCCATGAAGTCATGCCCGCAAACGTAAGTATGATTTTCAGCGACCTGCATGCTATCGAACGCTATGCGATTCAGGCTGACCTTGTAATAGGTGCGGTTCTCGTACCTGGCGGGCGCGCTCCAAAGCTCATCAGCAAGTCCCTTGTATCGAAGATGAAAAAGGGAGCGGTGATTGTAGATATTTCCATCGACCAGGGCGGGTGCATCGAGACGGCCAGGCCTACAACACACCAGGAACCGACCTACATTATAGATGGCGTGGTTCATTACTGTGTAGCCAATATTCCCGGGGCTGTAGGCAGGACGAGCACGCAGGCGCTATGCAACGCTACCCTGCCATATGTCAGGCAGTTGGCGGGGCTTGGCCCGGAAGCGTTCGCCGATCAGAGCCCCGGCTGCGCTGAAGCGGTTAATATCCGATCTGGCAAGATAGTAAACCCCGCCGTCGCCGAAGCGCATCGGGATCTACCACGGAATTAAAGTACTTTAAGCAATTCTTGTCGCATCCTTGGGACTGCGACGCCCTGGCTGCAATTAATCCCCATCGCAGAGTATTAGCACGTCTAAACTTCTATAAGGGGAAATTGTATGGTCCAGAGAAGTGAAATCATATCGGTTGTGCTTTCATTTGGGGTTTTGCTCTTTATTGTGCAGCAGCGGGCCAACCTGATTGCGATTCCCGGGTGGCGGGTGTTGCTATCTTCGTTCTTTGTGCTTTTTGCAGGCAGAATTCTGACGATTTTGGAGGACCTTTTCCTGGCCGGCGTCCTGGCCGATGTTCTGAACTGTCTTGAACACATCTGTTATGGGGGTAGTTCTGTGCTATTGGCTTGGTGGTGCTGGCGGGCCTTTGTAACAAATGGGGGCACCTCGTGGATCAGGTCATAAGCTTCATCACTTCAGTGGCTGATATTGTATCCGTCCTGGGTGTAGCTTTGGCAATTGCACTGCTTTTGAGCCGATGGCGAGGCCATTTGAATGCGGATGTAAGATGGATTCTATTGATCCTGCTGCTATTTATGGGGTTCAGGCATGTCAGCAACTTTCTTGAATGGACTGGAATAACAAGTGTACTGGATGTCTATGAGGATTATTGGGAGATCCTGGAACCTATGTTATGGGTGGGTTTGTTGTACGCCTTCCTGCAGGGATTTATTCGAAGCGACATTCAGGAAAGTGAAGAGCGCTATCGCACGCTTGTCGAGAATATTCCCGGGATTGTCTATCGCTGCGAAGTTGATGTCCCCTGGGCAGTCGAGCATATCAGTGAAGGTATTTACGAGTTGGCGGGCCAGGATGCAAAAGACATGATCTCAGATTCAGTGCCATTGGCTACATTGATTCATCCTGATGATCTCCAAAATGTTGCGAAGCTGACAAGTGAAGGTGTCGCAGGGCATAGGCCGTTTTCTCTGGATTACCGCATGTGGCACGTTGATGGAACAGTTCGCTGGGTTCACGAGAGGGGAGTGGCGATCTATGACGAGAAGGGCAATCCACTTTGGCTCGATGGTGTGATCATTGATGACACGGCCCGAAAGCAGGCTGAAGAATCCCTGATGGCCAACGAGCAGAAGTACCGCGGATTGGTAGAAAACCTCAGGGAGCATTTCTTTTATATTTACGGCAGGAATGGTCTTGTCAGCTACGTCAGTCCGTCCATTATCGATGTGCTGGGTTACACTCAAAATGAGTTCATGAAGGATCATTTGACCTATCTGACCGACAGCCCGATAAACGATAAGATAGAACTGAAAAGCAGATTCGCAATGAGGGGTGTTCAGCAGCCAAGCTACGAAGTTGAGGTTAAACATGCCGACGGAAGCCTTCACTTGCTGGATATGACTGAGGTTCCTCTTTTTGATGCTGATGGCCTGGTAATGGCCGTTGAAGGTGTCGCTCGTGATATTACCAAACGGCGTCAAGCAGAGGAGGCCTTGCGAGTAAGCGAGGAGGGCTACCGGGTTTTCTTCAACAACTCCCGTGATGCATTTATGACGCTCGAGGGTCCATCCTGGGGATTCAATTCAGCAAATCCCGCCATGGTGGAGATGTTTCGTGCAAAAGATATTTCCGAGATGATCTCGGTAAGTCCATGGGAGGTTTCGCCGGAATTCCAGCCGGATGGCCGGGCTTCGAAAGACAAGGCCGCCGAAATGATTGAACGGGCGGTGACGGAGGGCTCGCACTTTTTTGAGTGGACGCACAAGCGTTTTGACGGCCAGGAATTTCCAGCTACGGTGCTTTTAAACAAATTGGAATTGGGTGATCGTGAACTTCTACAGGCTACGGTAAGGGATATCACAGAACGCAAGAAGGCAGATGCTGCCGTACTGGAAACCCAACGGAAACTCTCAGCTATTTTCGAGCAGGGAGTTATCTTTACCGGCCTGCTGGATACCGATGGAAGGCTGATCGCTGCCAACAACACCGCACTTAAGTTTATTGGCTGTAGTGAAGAAGATGTCCTGGGCATGCCGTTTGAGGAAACCCCCTGGTGGGCTCACTCTCACGAATTGCAGCACCGTCTTAGCCAATCAATAAAACAAGCATTAGATGGCGAATCGGTTCGTTTTGAAGCTACTCACGTTTCGGCTGCGGGCCAAGAGCGAATCTTCGATTTCACCATAAACCCATTTCGTGATGAGTCCGGCCGAATCCGTTATCTGATCCCTGAAGGAAGGGATATTACCGAACTGAAAAGAATACAGGAAAAACAACTCACCTTTGAACGGCGGGTACAGCAAGCCCAGAAACTCGAGAGCTTGGGGGTACTGGCTGGCGGGGTTGCGCATGACTTCAACAATATGCTACTTACGATTTTGGGCAATACGGACCTGGCATTATTGGATATTCCGGCCGATTCTCCCGTGCGAGAAAATCTTGTAGAGATAAAAAAAACATCCCAGCGGGCGGCCGGACTGGCCAAGCAGATGCTTGCCTATTCCGGCAAGGGGAAGTTTGTCGTAGAGCAAATTGACCTGTCCGGACTTGTTCGGGAGATGACACGAATGTTGGAGGTGGCGGTAGCCATGAGGGCTACAATCGAATGTGAACTCGACGAGAACCTACCTTTGATCGAGGCCGATGTTACTCAAATCCGTCAGATTATAATGAATCTGATTATCAACGCATCTGAAGCATTTGGCGAAGAAAGAGGGCATATTTACATCAGAACATCTTCGATGCATTGCAGCGGCGAGGATCTCAGGGAATTCAATTTGGGCGAAAATCTTCCAACCGGTATTTACGCCGTCCTGGAAGTGACAGATAACGGCTGTGGGATGAATGGGGAAACTCAGACAAAACTTTTCGATCCTTTTTTTACGACAAAACTCACCGGTCGAGGCCTTGGCATGGCCGTAGTTTTAGGCATTGTCAAAGGACACCATGGTGCTATCAAGATTCATAGCGAAGTTGGTTCGGGGACGACCATCAAAGTGTTACTACCGGCGGTGAAAACCCAATCCAAGGTTGGTTAACAAAAGCTGAGCGCTAAAATGACTAAGGAAGAGCTTTGCCCAGTTTGACTTGCAGGGAGTAGATAAATGGCTGATCAGACAAGACCAGATAACTCCGACTCGGATTCTCAGGCCGTTGAGCCGCGGGGCCAATCCGAACAGGCGAATCAACCTTCGCAGGCTGATTCCGCGAAAGACGCCCAGAAGCTACACGCTGCCTTGAAAAAATACACAACTCTTTTCGAGTTGTCTCCGATTGGTTATGTAACCCTGGACCACCTCGGCCATATTAGTGAAATCAATCTCACTGTTGCCAGACTGCTTGGAATGAACCGCGATCAACTCGTCGGGAAAAAGCTTGTCGATTTCGTTGAAGCTTCCGACAAGTCTGCGCTTGAGGAGCATTTAAGACAGTGCTGCACTCTTGGGCAGGTTACGTGTGAGATACATCTTGTATCACATGACGGCAGAAAAGTTCCTGTGGAGCTGCGCAGTTTCTATTCCATGAGCAGTACCGAACCAGGAACAGCCTGTAGAACCGCGATAACCGACATAACCGAACGTGTTAAAGCAGAGGCCCAGCGAAGGCAGGTCGCCCAGCAGGCCAGGCGGTATCAGGAGCTTGAAAACCTTGGGGCGGTGATAGGTAAAGTTGCCCACGATTTTAATGATTTCCTTATGGTCATTTTAGGCAATGCGGAAATGGCGTTTCGCAGTCTACCAGATTCTTCAGAGGAGCATTCCTGCGTAGCCCAAATCAAATCGAGTGCTCTACAGGCACGCAATCTTACGCGTCAAATGCTCATATATGCCGGCAAGGGTAAGTCCAACCTGAAGGCGGTTGATCTTAATCATCTTATCCAAGAGACGGCGGACTTGCTTAAAGCGACTGTTTCAGAGGGTGCGGAACTCCAAATAAATCTTGCCGGCAAGTTGCCATTAATACAGGCGGACGTATCTCAGATTCGCCAGTTGGTCAGGAACCTGGTCGCCAATGCTGCCCGATCGCTTGGCCCTGCAAAGGGGACGATTGGAATTCGCACCTATGTCAGAGATGTCGTAGCTGAAGACTGTGGGCATTTGCACTGCAGCGATGGGTTCAATTTAGGGCAATGCGCTGTCCTGGAAGTTTCAGATACAGGACCGGTATTAAATCACAAGACCATGGACAAGCTGTTTGATCCTGCGTTTACAACGAAACTTACAGAGCGAGGTGAGGGGCTTTCTGTGGTACTTGGAATCGTTCGGGCTCACAAAGGAGCCATCGCAGTTGACAGCGCCCCTGGCAAGGGAACAACTTTCAGCATGTACTTACAGTGTGCTGAGGCCCAGGTTGCTGGTGTGGCTCGGGCCGACCGTGAGGAACCAGCATCCCCCTGGCGGGGAACTGGAGAGATTCTGATAGCCGATGACGACCCGGCTGTTCTGAGTACTCTTTCAAGGATGTGCAGGCGACTTGGATTTGGGGTTCATACTGCCGCCGACGGCCAGCAGGCAGTCGACATTTTCACCGATCATGCTAACCAGATTGTAGCTATCCTGTTGGACTATGAAATGCCCGGGATTAGTTGCCAGCAGACGGTCGAACAACTGCGAAAAACCAAGCCCCAGATCCCCATTGTGATTTCAAGCGGTTATGCTGAAGAAGACACAATATCTCACTTTACAGTCAAGGGTTTGGTGGATTTTATACAGAAGCCTTACGAACTGGAAAATCTCTCAGAAAAAATACGAGAGATTCTTGGCAATCAAGCGTAGGTCTCTTGGGAAAGCGGCGTGTTCTGGCTCGGCCGCCAAGGCGGCCGTCAAGCTTTGCTGCCACTTTGCCAGATCCTGCCATGGAGGCTGAAGCACAACGCCGCTACGGAATCTGCAAGAGCTGCCAGCATTCCCGCGACTACGCTTTCGCCTGCAATCTCCTTACCGGCTCCTGCATCGGCCGCTGGCGAACTGCCTGCTCTCCAGAGGCAACCGCATATGCAGTACCTGCTAAGCAAACCTAATCCGCATTATTTATATTGTGCAATTTGCCTATCTTATTACTGAATCGTACTTTTCCAGAGTACAGCGGGACCGGTGTTTCCAAAGCTCAATTGCGGGAAGCCTAATGTGTCCTGGGGCAAAAGTGAGGGAATTGCATGGCTCTTTCAGGCGTCAAAGCCTGCAGGCTCGAACAGCTCGAACCAAGACTGCTCATGAGTACTGTCTCGGCTTCGCAGATGCTGTCCGCCGAGTCACTGTCTCTGGCCCCCAAGGACTCCATCGTCGTTGACGGAGATATCGCCGCTCCTGGTGACAGCCAGATCTATCAGTTTACCACTACCGCTCGAGGCCGGCTTACCATCGGAATGACCGGCGAAAGCGAAGGCCTGGACTCTTTTCTGGAATTATTCAATAGCAACGGCCGGCGAATTCGAAGCAATAATAACGCACTCCGCAACACGCTGGACAGTCGCATCAGCATCAATGTGAAGTCCGGCCAGACGTACTACGTCGTAGCTTCAGCCGACATTGAAGGTTCCGGGCAGTACCTTTTGACGCTATCAAGCAATCCCAAAGATGACATTGGCAGCGACCTGGCTAGCGCAAAGCCAAAGAGACTGAACAAGGCACGCGGTACGGGGCGGTTTTCCGGGACGATTAACTACACACAGGACATCGACGTGTTTGTGCTCGTAGCTACGCAGTCAGGCCTGATGCGAATCAACCAGACCGCGATTGGCGGCGGAAACTCCCTTCAAGGGCAGATTCTCGTTTACGACGGGCAGGGCCAGTTGCTGACCACCAGCCAGGATGCTAACGGCAGTGCCTCTCTTGACGTTGTCAGGGGACAGACCTATTTCCTTGGGGTCACCGGCCTGAGCGGTTCCCAGGGCAAGTACAAGATCAAGATTGCCCCGACCCAGACACACCTTTTCGCCTCTGCCTCCCAAGTGGACCTTCCATCTGAAGGCAGCATTACTATCGACGCAGATCGCCTTGAGGCAACAGCCGCCCACGGATACGTATTTACTGCCAAGGCCAGTGGAATCGTCTACGTTGGGATGGCCGCCGATTCCAGCGAGATCAACCCATACCTTCGGGTCTATAACTCCAAACAAAGGCGGATCGCGATAAACGACAACGCCTCAGGCCACACTACGGACAGCCGCATCAGGCTCCGCATAAAACAGGGTGAAACCTATTACATAGAAGCCGACTCTGCATATTATACTTCCGGGGCATATAGACTGATATTGAACAGCGATCCAGTTGACGACATAGGCAATAGCTTTGGAGCTGCCAAGGAAATTCGCCTCAATAAACGTGGGACAAGGCGGATCAGAGGCGCGATTAACTACGGAGATGATATCGATGTGCTGTCTCTGGTCGCTACGATAACAGGCACCATGAGTGTCGATATGCAGAGCATTGGGCGTGGTAGCAATCTCACGGGTGAAATGTCAGCCTATAGCGCCGAAGGCAATTTGCTGACACAGGATCCCGGCGACGGTCAGATCAGCTTTACTGTCATCCAGGGCCAGACATACTACCTGAAGGCGGCAAGCTCTGACATGAGTACGGGGCGGTACCGTCTGCAGCTGGCCACCGAGGCCGGGGTCGTACCCCCGCCAGCGCCGCAGGAAGCTCCCCAAGCCGGTAACGCCGTCACGGGTCAGATCGTTTCGCTGGCAGGTGGGTGGCAGCTATTGGTGGCCGGTACGGACCTCTCTGATACGATTACACTCAGTCAGTCCGCCGATTACATAACGCTCATCACATCGGGGGGGGCTGTTAATTTCGATGGTATCTTCACCAGTATCGTTGTTTATGGCTTCGCCGGAGACGACGTAATCCAATTTGACAACACCGTCACTGCAGCTGGCTGGATCTACGGTGGCGCCGGCGACGATTCGATCTTCGAGGCAGGGGCCGGCACGGCGATGCTTTACGGCCAGGCCGGCGACGATCTGATCGTCAGCGTTGGCGGAAACAGCGACATACTCTACGGCGGGGAAGGTTTCGACAGCTTCTGGGCGGATGGTTCCGATAACGTAGCCGACGTGCACTGGACGGAGAGTCAAGGGGGCACCGTCCATCAGATAACGGAATTCTACCAACCCGAGACGCTCGACGCCTGGTCGGACGGATATGTGTCGCTGCAGATCGCTGGACAGGATATTGCCGACCCAACTCTAACGGCAGCGGCATCCGGGTACCGCAACTTCAGTGAACTGCCGTTGTTTGCAGACGGCCCCCAGTATGACGACATCGCTCAAGGTGGGGTGGGCGACTGCTATCTGATGGCGGTGCTATCTAGCCTGGCCGATACGGATCCGGAGATTATCGACCAGATGATCACGTCTCTGGGCGATGGAACGTATGCAGTAAGATTCTTCAGAGATGGTAGAGAAGTTTACATTCGCCTGGACGCAGACCTGCCCGTCAATTCGTACGGATCCGTAGTCTATGCTGATCTAGGCCCCGACAGCGAGCTTTGGGTTCCGCTTGTAGAAAAGGCCTACGCCTATTTCCGCCGCGGAGAAAACTCCTACGCATCACTTGACGGAGGATGGATGGCCGATGTGTATCAAGAAGTAACCAACATGCCGACAGCGTTCCGCTGGTCATACAATGCTGATCAGCTATACACTTTCCTCGATTATTCACTTTCAAGGGGACACGCCACGACCATGGGCACTTACAACAACCCCAGCTACCCGATCATCGGCTCACACGCTTATGTGGTGGTATCTGTCGAAACGACCGCGGAGGGCCGCTTCGTGACCGTATACAATCCCTGGGGAATCGACGGCCGTGATTGGGACAGCAATTCAAGCGACGGCCTACTGAGACTTTCCATCGAAGACATCCAGTCGTCCTTCTTCGCCGCAGTCGTCAGCGTTGCGTGAAGTTCAACTCAACAGGGCGACTCTTTGGTTTGGGACATTGACCTGCCCGCAAATGGTATTCTGCATAAAAGAGAGCCCGACTTTTCAGCCAGGCCCTCGTCTTACTGGTTAATTTCAACTAAGACTTATCAAACGGCCTCATAAATTCTCAAGTAGCGGAAGGCACTCCAATAATAATCTTCTAAGCCTTCAATCATTGAGTCTTCAAGATTAAGCAGCGTCAGGAAGTCCATATCACCTGTGTACTCATCGCCAACTGTTATCGTGTAATGAGTCCAGCCACCAGAATAATTATTATAGTCCTGGATCCCGTAGGTATCCGTTCCATACACCTGGAAGACCTGGCTACTGGTAACTGTATTATCGTCATCGAAGCCAATACCATGTACGTCGCCCTCAAACCATGGTACATAGAAGTCGAACTCAATAACGGTATTGGCTGTGATTTCATATCCCAGGTCAATCTTCTTGGATGCATTACCGACAAGGGTTATAGTCATCCCGCCATCCGAGATGTAGGTTTCACCCTCATCACCAGTGCCGTAGGAACTGACGGTGTAGTCATTGAAGTTTATCCGTCCGTCGGCTTCGTAGACTTTGATATTACTGAAGTAGCTTACTCCGTTTGGAGTTACGCCATCGTCAGTATTCAGCAGCGTCAGGTAATCCTGAGAGCCCGTAAATTCCTTCCCGACAGAGATAGTGTAATGGGTCCAACTTGAACCAGTGTAATCGTTGTAGTCCTGAACACCGTAAGTATCAGTTCCGTGCAATTGGAAGACCTGGGTGCTAGTGACGGTATTGTCATCATCGAAGCCAACTCCATGTACGTCACCTTCGGCCGTGGATTTGAAATCGAATTCAAGGACCGTATTACCTGTGATATTATATTCAAAATCGATCTTCTTCCAGGCATCGCCCGTCAGCTTCAAAGTCATGCCATCGTCCTCGATCGTGGCCGTGCCGTCATCGCCAGCACCATAGGAACTCACAGTAAAGTCATTGAAGTTAATATACGTGTCTGTCTGACGTGCTTGGGCCAGAATCTCTCCGACCCCCAATGCCCGAGTGTAGATCTTGACATCATCGATGGCACCATCGAAGTAATCGTAGATGGTGCCAAGATTTTCACGGGCACCTATGACAAGACCGTTAGTCGAAGCTATCGGATCAGAACAACCGAGACTGTCCGGAGTAAATCCG
>SDBT01002430.1_pt1 | contig 32944 bp, 48 predicted proteins | sample 2277101 | NCBI WGS metagenome assembly SDBT01 (sample SAMN10404973, study PRJNA504765) | marine sediment metagenome | isolation source: marine sediment core GS10_PC15, 103 cmbsf | place: Arctic Ocean: Southern Knipovich Ridge | collected 2010
ACGGAATGCCCCATTAAGAGGTAGCGAGCAAAATAGATAATAAATATCATCAACTAAAACTTTAAACAATCCATTGAAACAAGCAATCCCATATCGGTTGTGTATTCAAGAAACAAGCTTTGAGGCCAGCCGCTCGAATAAATATAGTTTGCTCTAATCTCCCCCAGATTGATTATTATAGGATTAGTCGTATCAATCACAGTAAACACAAAAATACCTCCAGATTCAAATAGCCAGTAACCACTTGCGATACAATCATCGTACCCATCTATTCCAATAATGGTCAAAATGAATTCCCAATTTGCGTAAAGTCTTATCGAGCTAACTCCGTGATCCGTTGGAGCTCCATCCAGGGTAAGGCTATTGTCGGGCCAAGACGGGTTAGAAATCAAATCCCATTTTCCTGACAAGGGCCCAAAATACAATTCTACAGGGACTTCCACTCCTAGCCCCTCTTCCTCTGGTATATTCTCAAGAATGCAACCAGCAATTACGCAACTCAAAATGATACATGTCATAAAATATTTTTTCCTCATCTCGTTCCCTTCAAAAAAAGGAGTATTACAGTCTCAGCTCCCTATAACCGGCCTCGCCAAAGGCTTGCCTGGGAAGCTTTGAAAGCAATACTCCCTTCTTTTGTAACACAGACTTTATTTTTTGGCGATTTGGTTATATGCTACAATAAAGGGATTATAATTTAATTGTTTACTTTGTCAACATTTTTTCCTTTTTAGGTAAAGCTCTTTGCAGTAGCCTATGAAACCCTTTCCAATCATTTGATGCTTTCATTAGTGCTATCACGGCATATAGATGCTGTGCTAAAGCGGGATGGCCAACATCGTCTGTTAGCCATTGATGGAATCTTACTACATGCCGTCCTTTTTTATCTTTCGGGGTTCTAGTTTTAAGCTCTTTGAGGATTCCTGGTGCTAATCTATTATAAACAATGTCATTAGTGATTTTTCCTACAACGCTAGGTCTGTTGACAGACATTCCCTGCCATACCCATCCCTTCAACCTAAAGATTTGCCTATAGAAATCATCGGGAAACCTTTTGGCCCAAGCTGCAAGTTCTTTTTCAAGATATTTGTCTAGTAATGCTTGCAACGCATCACGTTCCCTAACATTTTGATAGCCTGTTATTTCGTCAATCAATCCGATAATACCCACATTTGATAACGCTCGTATTACCATTTCACATTGATCGGCTATTAAATTCTGCTTAGTAGTAAAATTAGTATGCTTTCTCGCTTCCAATATAGCACTGCATAATCGTGGTAATATCGTTGCCTCATAAGCTTTTGCGGGACTTCCCCCCATGCCTGGACGGGTAAATCGGTAGGGAGTTTTTAGGTCCCTGGCTAAGTCACTGGAAATAAAGGGGTTAATGTTGCGTGTCGCTATAAAACGACCCATTATTGCACCGTGGGTCTTGCCAAGCCCTACAGCTTCTTGAAGCCCCTTGCCAGATAGCACTCTTTTGCCGTTTTCTAACACATAACATTGAATTTCCCTGCCTCCTATTTTTAGTGGCTTATCAGGGGAGCCGTAGGTAGCGCTGAGTATCAAATTCTTTTCAAATTTCTCTTTTTTATTCATATGGTAACTGCCCTTGAAATAGCCAGATCAAAAACGTTATTATTCCGTCTATTGTTATAGCGGAAACAAAATTCATCAATATATTTCTGAAGATATTTTTTACTCACCTTGTGGTATTGCCCTATGATGCCTCTTTTTACTATAGCCCAAAAGCTTTCGATTGTGTTGGTGTGAATAATGCCATTTACATACTCATAATCATGTGTGATAATTTTGTGAGGCATTATTTTTGATACAGGTATATAACCTTTAAATTCATCTGTCATTAAAGTGGAATTTTTATAATCTATGTTGCGCCTGATTAAACCCATTAACTTCTTGGAACTTAGCTTATGACTGACAAATGCCTTAACGTTTCCATTGCGTTCCACCATACCCACTACAGGAGTTTTCTTTGTTCCTCTGCCTCGTTTATTTTTGTTCGTTGGGCCTCTATCTGCTCCCTTTCGTGGCTTGCCACCCACATAAGTTTCATCCATTTCAATAATTCCTGTGAGCAATTCTCCATCATTTAGCATGGCTTTTCTTATTCTCATTCCCATAGACCACGCAGTATTTTTATGCACACCCAAGTCCCTGGAAAGTTGACGAGAAGAAAGACCCTTCTTTGCATTTAATATCAAGGTAATAGCCAGAAACCATTTTTGAAGCTCAAGCTTGGTGTTGTGGAATATAGTGTTTACCGTGACAGAGTATGAAGTATTACATGCGTTGCAGTGGTATCTTTGTTCTGTCTTGAATTCGCTTGATTTTATAGACTGACAATAAGGGCAAGCAGGTACACCTTTCCACTTGACTTTTTCTAGGTATTCAATACAATGTAGTTGTGTTGGGAATGTTTCATAGAGTTGAGTAATATTCATTTGAGATCCTTAATAAAAGCATTGTGAGACAATTATAGATTTTCCGTTCTATTGTCAAGATAAAAATACAATATTCATCTACCTCTTAATGGGGCATTCCGTTTCATTTTATTACCTCAATAACATATCATTTTAAATATTTTAACACAATTCTTGAAATTCTTTAACTCTTTCTCTTTACTTTTATCATCAATGAATTTTTCAATTTTCTTTTTAGATGAAAAAGCTTTTATTACATCATCATTATCTTTTAGCATAAGCAAGTAAATATATTTATTCATTCTATACCTTTTCAATTAAACAACTATTACTCAAGTTAAGCTCAATAAAATACAATATTCATCTACCTCTTAATGGGGCATTCCGTCATTAAAAAGCTTCTGGCAGTCTGGGTATTCATCCATGTCCTCAAGATCGCTAGCGCAGTCCATGCAGACACGGTCATACTTTTCAACTTCTCCTGCGCCACTTATCTCTCCATCCTCGTGAGTGGCCTCCGAACAACTCCACTGCTTGCAACGATCACACTGTTCTGCATGAGGTTCATCCGATTCTGTAAATTCTCCAAAATGTTTTATAGCTTCTTCTTCTGTATCAAACATCATGTTTTTTTTTCCTTCCATTTTCACGCCACTAAATGGCTTTAGTTTTTCTCTTGTCTCACAAAGTTTTTCAATAATAGGATGATCATACTCAACACCTTTATCTCCAAGCCAATCAATAGCTGTGAGAAGTCCTACATATGCCTCGCTTAACAAATCCAATGTTTTTTGATCCATATTAAATCCTTTCATTATTTTGTATCCATTTTCTACACTTAGCGAGTGCTTTTCTAAAACTTACGTCATCTCTTTCTCCGTCCTTAACCTTGTATCTATACTGCTTGACAACGCAATTTGTATCTTCGTCTACTACATGCAAGGACCGTGTTTTTTCATGGCCTTTTCCGGCCTTGCCTCCTGTTTGTTTAGCGTAGTGTATTCTTAAGTGCATTTTACCTCCTACTCTTTAACCGCTTTTGAGTGGCCTTGACATTCTCCACGCTTATTCTGATTGTCGCACCCATTAGTAATAATCTCAGGGCTTTTTTTAAGCTCTCGTATTGCTTCCTCGTTCGTACCTTTCCAATCAATCAGCATTCTTTTGGCTCCGTTCTCCTGAATCATAGCGATAACAAAATCCCTACCTATTCCAACATGGTGTTTTGATTCTGTTCTCATAATATCCATCCTTTCATGTTACCTTAAAGTTCTACGTGGTTTTCATCAACCAAATACAATCTCTCCCATAACGCAACACTGTAAAAATACATCTGCGGTTTCTGCGTCCCCGTTATCGTTTATAAAGTTCGTAAAATGTGAAGGGTATTTTTCAATCATTACCTGAAGCCCTTTGTTTATTTCTTCTCTGTTTAATATTCCGAGCTTCCTCCCATCCTCCTCAACGTCTCCGATCTCCAAAGTTTCTTCGCTTTTCATCACTGCATCTGCAGGGTGTCCGGTATAATCATTGTTGATCTGGTACCAATAATTAGAACCTCCTTCAAACGCCGTGATTAATATATCTTTTATACTTGAATCGTCAATAACTATTTTACATTCCATCTCAAACCCTTTCTACCTTTTTTATGTGACCTTAGTAATGATATCGTTCTCAACCGTGACCTCTGCGTACCACTTACGATCATACGCTCCGGGTCCAACCACCGGAAACTTCCCAGTGGACCTGTACTCCAATCCGAACATCGATGTCTCTTGAAACCTGAGCGTCTTGCCCTTGCTCTCCTTGAGAGACTTTTTTGTTTTATATGTTGCTACTAACATTACGATCTCCTTAACGTTTTGAACCCATAGTAAAGCCGTGGCAGGCGAGCGAATAGTAATGTTCCTCTAACCCCATCAAACTTGCGTATGACAATAGTAACTGGAGATAAATAACTCTGGACATCGAAGTCCTTCTGCATCTGCTCAGTGTCCCACACTTGACCGTACTCTTCTTGCAACTCATTTCTTTTTTCTCTTTCCTCTGTGGTCATACCGAACTTCCGTTCCTGCCATTTTATACCCCCCCCCCCATCATTTCGCTAATCTCGGCCTCGGAAAACATCTCAGATTCCAGCCATTCCGCCGCTGTACCAATCACCGTAAAAATCATATTATCATCGTCATCGTATTCCATATCAAACCATCCCTCGGTATTGAAACCGTATAACGATATTAACGTAACGTCCCGATTACCGCAACACTCGCGATAACAACAGGTGGCGTGATCTATACTCGCGCTATTATCATCTAAATTGATTGCGATATTCCAGTCTGATGATCCCCAGCGTTCGGGATTTGATCTCATTGTATTAACTATGTTTTCAGCGACAATTTCATAATCTATTGTTTTGCTCATTTTTTTCCTTTCAATTAATATGGTTTGATTTTGTAATCAGGACGCTCATACTCCCCATGGCCCAGATAATAGGTTGAGTCCTCTAGCTCCTGGAGATAATCAACTGCATCCTGACGAGAGGCAAATATCAGACCTCCGATATCCTCCCACTCACGATCTCCCAACCAATGCCATTTATCGCTATTGTCAGACACAACCGTACCGATATAATATAACTGGCGTGTCCAGATCCCGTACTGTTTTGTTTTTGTTAATAATGCCCTTTTTTCTGTTTTGTTTGTGTCCATTTTCATGCCCTTTGTCCACTCCTCCGGCAGCGGCTCCCAGCCATATTGAGCATCGTGACTGTCATTATTGTATTGCAACGTCTCGCGATCAATACATATATTGTGTTCCTGCTCCAACTCAATAATCTGATCCTCGTTAAGTTTTTTTACATCGTTCATCTGATTCTCCTCAGATAATAAACAAGGTCAGACTCGACCGGGGAGAACGCACCCTGTAGGAGGTGACCCGATCTTATCTGACCTTGACTTGCTATTGTTTGGTTCATGTTTGGTGCGCCCTCAATAAATTTTGTCCTACACTATAGGACTAAATGAGACAACTAATCGACTGACAAACTTTGTCGCCGACTCTAAACCAGGGTTTCTATCGAACAGACATATCAAAACTTTTTTATTTTCTTTTGGCACGGTGTCTCATAATTAAACCACGACTGTCTCGAAATTCAACACCATGAGACAATCGGACCGGCCCAGGATCTTCAGCAGCACGCCGAACCAGGAGCAGCCTCCTATATTGTATTATGTCCGCCTGTTATCTAAAATAACAAGGCTATTATATTCCCTCTCCTTCGGACTGCTAAACGACTCAATACAAACATAAAGTATATTAGTATATAATACTCCTTACAGTAGGTATATACTTATTAACTATTATAATACTAAGAGGAGAGCCAACAAATAACCCAACACCGGCCCTGTTATGACCCAGGAGCAGCCTACAACCCCACTAGAGACACAATAAGACCAAGTTAAGATATAAGAGGGATACCTCAGACATGGCATGTCCAACCCCCTGCCTAGGTATTATATATATCTTAATAAGAGTATAATCTATTAAGGCTGCTGTCCTGGTGTTGTGATCCTGAGTATAACATACTAGACGTTATCGGACGTTGTTATGTGTAAATCCCCCTGGACACAGCACTTAGTATGTTGTGTTGTGGTGTATATAGGCCATATTTGAGCTATTTAGGCTGAATTGATGTGTTTTGTTGTGTATATGAGGGTTATTTGGGTCCCATATTGATCATTCTGAGGATGTTACCAAGCCCCCCACTAGCTGAGTTCCTTTCTCTTAATAGGTACCTGCTGTCCGGAGAGACTGTATTTTCCGGTATCTCCTCAAAAAAATTATATAAAATTTGACATATTGGATATTGTGAGTTATACTGAGATTATCTTAGGACACTTTTTTAAGGAAATTGAGTATGAGTAAGAAACAGAAGGAAGAAGTTGGGAAGCTTAAGGCTGAGTCGCTTTGTAATACGTGTGGAAATAACATCCGGATGGAAGGCAGTAATTTTGATTACGAGGAAGACAAGCCTGAAGAGAAGCGGGTCAAGGATGCTTGTTTGGTTATCAGAGAGGACTATACAAGGCTGGACTGTGTTGAAAGTTGCTCTCATTACAATGCCAGAGACTAGAATCATCTTTAATGGAGGGATATGAATGGCTCCATGGCCTGATTCGACGACCACGGTAAATAACAACAATTCTACATCCACTTGTTGCCCTCATTGCAATCGCGATCCTGAAGACGAAGAGGAGTTCCCAGAGGAACCAGAGCCATATATCAGGGAGATGAAACAACTCTCTCCCGTAGTCGCCCCCACTCTGGCTAGTGAACCTCAACCGCCTTAGATGCTTGGTGCTTGATAGAGAAAAAAAATGACGAAAAGAGAGGATCTTAACGGGTCCTCTTTTTTTTTATGGATTGTTCTTGACATTGTTTGTCGCGGTGATAGAATCGGAACATCTTTGGATAGGAGATAAACAAAATGAAAGCATATAGAACCGGATTCGTTTGCTGTGAATGCGGTATGTCACTTAACGTAAAAGGTCCTCTTTCCGGATCGGTCATGGTGCATCATGCGTTCACCGTGAACTGCAGCCATTCGGATAAGAGTTTTGCTTGCCCTACAGTTGAGTTGGCGGAGCCGTGTAGTGATACGGTAGCATTAAGGGCTACAGCTAAAGAGTTGGCTCGGGGAAGGGAGAAGAGTAATGGTCTGTAAAAAATGCGGTAAAGAAAAAACCATAGTGACCCCTGACGGTATTTGCGAGATCTGTTATTGGCTAACACCAGATAAGAAAATAAAGGGAGATATGGTTATTGGTGTTGACATTGCGGTTAAGGAAAGATCGAGACATACAGTGATATATACCGATGGAACAAGAGAGGAGAAGTGATGAGTAACGAGGACAAACAGACACTAGAAGGAGCCCTTGAAATGGGTGAGATGCTTCTGAAGGCAATTGGGAATAGTCTTGAAAGCTTGAATCAGAGAGCTTGTTTTTATGAGATAATGAAACATAAGGCCGATTCTTTGATGAGTCACACTTCAAGGCTGATTGGTTTTGATGCCGAGAAGAAGATCCGGGCAGAAAAGGAGCAGAAGAGACTTGAGAAAGAATTTGGATTCCGGAATCGTCAACCGGTTTATTATGATGATTCTGAGGCATCTGATTCGGCTTCAACATAATGAAGAGATACAAGGTCGTGTTTGCTGCTGCCAATGGCAAGAAGAAGGCAGTCACGCTGTACGCTAGGTCCAAGACGGATGCGGTGATGGAGGCCAAGGAACGTGTACCGGATGATTTCCGGAATTGCATTGTGGCTTTTGCTGAGATAAAAAGGAGCAAGGATGAGTAAAGAATTATTGCAATGCGATAATGAGTTTTGCGAATTACCAAAACACATAGATAAACTCGAAGCTGAGATCGAGGAGCTGAAAAGACACAAAGAGAATTCAATAGCTTTATGTGTAGGTATGGATAAAAAGAATGATAAGCTCAAAGCTGAGAATGAGGAGCTGATGGGGCTACTTACAATTAAAAAAGGCAAGCAATTACGGAAAGCCCTCAAGAAGTGTGTTGATGAATTGGAGCACCAGAAGGTTTTATGGGGTCTTGCAACTGAAGACTTAAACAATCTTGATGATAGGCTTTGTAGGGTAAGATTTGTTGAATTTCACAACGTTATAGGTGACATAGACAAAGCCATCAAATCCGCAAATCCTTTTATTGGGAAGGGATGATTATGAGTGAAAGTTTTAATGGAGAATCTGTGATAATGATAATTGCGGAAAGAGACAATCTCCGCACCAAGAACGCAGAACTAATAAAAGAACTCAAATCAGCTGAATATGCATTTAACGATAGAACGAAAGCCATGGGGATGCAATTAAAGGATAAGGAGAAACTGCAAACCGAGGTGGAGAGCGTAAGGACAACGCTAAAAGTCGAACATGAGTTAGTTATGGAAGATATGGAAGTTATCGAAAAGCTAAAAGCCGAGGTGGAGAGGTTGAAGATAACAGTTCAAAAGCGTACTGGGGCATTTGAGAACGCAAAGGCGAGCAGGACAAGGCACAAAGAAGCTTCTGAATTAAAAAACAAAGCACTCAAGACCGCAAGAGATGCGTTGGAAGAAATAAGCAACTTGGAGTGTGGTGGTACGGAAGTAGGCTGTGCTGGATGTATAAATAATGCAACAACTAAGGCCAAACAAACCCTCTCCCAGATCAAAGCTGCGTTGCCTACTGGAAAGGGTGAAGATGAATAATGAAAAAGAAATGGCTGAAGTTATGCTCGAAGTTCTTGAAGCCTGTATGGATGCGGAAAGCAGAGAAGAGTTACCTGAAACTATAGATGGCAGCTTGATTGAAAAAATGACTAAAGTGTTGCTTGAGTACGAAAGGAATAATGGTATCATCCTAGCTCTCAAAGATCATAAGAATGATTTGCGTAATGAGAATATGAAATATGAGAGTAAAATCATGGATTTGAAAAGCAAGATACATGATTTGCGAATTGATATTGCGAGATTAAAGAAGGAAAAGTCAAACCAATAGCGAAAGGGAAACAATGAAAAAATGTGAGTTATGCGGAAAGATAAGGCAAACTGAGTCGACGTCATTTGTGGGGCATTACTGTACGAAATGCCATGAAACCAATATAGAAGAATCAGAAAATGCTGTTAAAGAGATAAAGAAGGAGTTTGCCAGGAAAAGAATACAGAAGCACCATGATATAAATAGATTGCCAGATAGTGATACATTTTAAAAAGTCAAACCAATAGTGAAAGGAATTAACTGAGCAAGGCAGAAACCGGCCTGCTGCGCCCTTGTATATGGACACCTCCTTCCCTACCTCCTATTCACCGTCCATATCGCTATAGCAGGTCACATTTTAAAATAAAGTCAAGAATTTATTTGACAAGCTGACGGATCCGATTATACTCCTGATGTCTATCTAAGGAGATTTAAAAATTACAAAACGAAAAAAACCCCTTGGCAACTGCACAAAAGCACTCTCGTAGTGTCTCCTGTGATAGACCAGTTCCGGGGGGTTCTTTTTTACCGGGAGCAGGCAACTAATTGGAACCAATAAGAGGCGGCTACTACTTAAAGGCTAGATGTATACAGAATGCCGATATAGCCAAGGCGCCTCCTCATGTAAGGGAGATCTGGGATTGGATTTTAAAGGAGTGCAACCATAAAGACACCCCTGTATGCAAGAGAGGCCAATGCGTGCGGTCCTATTCCGATATTATCGAGGGATTGGCCTGGTATGTGGGATATAGGAAAATGGTGTATAAAAAGCATCACTGCGAAAAAGCTATGAAGTACCTAAAGAAAGCTACAATGGTGACTACAACGAAGACTACACGCGGGATTATAATAACTGTCTTAAACTACAAGAGATATCAAGACCCAGCGAGCTACGAAAGCTACACGAAAGCTACAACGAAAGCTACAATGAAGCTACAACCTGTTGCTACTATAAACAAGAATGATAAGAATGAGAACAATGAAAAGAATGAAATAAAAAAGAATATATACGCTGAAACGAAATTCGATGAGTGGTGGAAAATGTATGACTACAAAGATGCCAAGCAAGCAACGAAAAAGAAGTTCCTGAAGTTAAAAAAGAAAGAACTAGTCGATATTATGGAGTTTACGCCTGAATACGTTGCCTGTACGCCGGATAAGAACTACAGAAAGAGCCCTAATAACTTCTTAGTCGAGAGAATATGGGAAAACGATATGGATATTTACCGGGGCAGGTTCAATAAAAACAAGAATATTGGAAAGGGAATGGACGAGTATACGGACCAATTAACAAGGGCTTTGGAATTAGAAGATGAAAGGGACGCTGCAAATGGATCGTGCTGAAACAATGAAATTCATACAAACTTTAACGCATTTATACCACTGCCACTACCTATACCCTTCAAAAGACGAAATGCACAATAGGTGTCACGAAGATAAGTGGTATGAATGCCTGAAAGACCATAGTTATGAGCTCATCATGAAGATTTTAAAGTTTCATCTGACAGATTACACAGATTACCCACCAAACCCGGGTGATATTACAAGAATAATAAACGGTTTAATGTGTCCATTGAAAGGATATGAGTTATGAATAAAACAGAAACAGAGAAGATTGTGCTTCATATCGCCGATGTAAGCCCTTTCTTTAAATATCCAACCGGAGATCCTAAGACAGATGTGCGGATGATTAAGTCCTGGCACCTATATCTTCAGGACTACTCCTTTAAGACGGTCCATGTTATCGTTGTGGATCTTGTTGGGTCCATTAAAGGCAGAACGGTAGGGGTTTCTGATATAATCGACCGTATTAAAGAAGTAGCCAAACCCGAGGAGGAGCGACTTACACCGGAAGAGCATTGGGATAGGATTGTCAGGATAGCCGTAGACACCAACAAAAAACCCTACCTTGACGATGGGCGGGATGGAAAATTAAAAGAGGATAGCGACATATTAAGAAACGAACCAGAAGAGGTTAAGCGTGCAGTAGCATCAATTGGGGGCCTTAAAATTATTAGGCACAGCAAAGTAGGTGATTCATGGATAAGAAAAGCCTTTCTTGATTCCTACAACAACATAGGAGAGCGCATAGACCACGAACCCCTACCAGAGCTCAGTTCTTCAATACAGGACGAGATAAAGCAATTAGGCGAGGGCATGAAAAAGATAGGAGGTTGAAGATGAGTAAAAATATATGTACCTATTGTGGCGGGAAAGACGTAGAAGACGGCAGGGATTGGGATGTTCACGATTTTATGTTTCAGCTTAAAGATGAAGAAAATGGAATAGATGAGCAGAGGTCACTTTGCAAGGATTGTTTTGCTAAGGCATTAGCAAAGGACGGAGTACTTCCAGTGCTGGTTGGCTTGTTTGACCTGGCTTTGGGGTATAAGGAGGATTTAGATGCCCCAACTAAAGGATGAAATCACGGTTTACAGGGTAATTACAGGCGGTGACGCCTATTATACGGAGAATTACCCCTCAGATATCAGGGCCAAAGATATAACGAAGCTCAGGATGAGCAGGGCCAAGTATGAATCGATCCCGGCTACCCAGGAGGCTTACGACTTTTTCAGGGAGATCCCAAATGAGTAAAATAGAATGGTGCGATGAAACATGGAATCCGGTGACCGGCTGCACTCCGATATCGGAGGGGTGTCTTAATTGTTACGCGCAGCGGATGTCAAAGAGGCTGGCCGGCCGGTGTGGATACGATGCAAAAGATCCGTTCGAGATAACGGAACATAAGCAAATGTGGGACCGACCCTACAAATGGAAAAAACCCAGAAGAGTATTTGTATGCAGTATGGGAGATCTCTTTCACAATCAAGTACCTCACTTTATGATAGATAATGTCTTAGAACTTGTAAAGGCACTACCGCAACACACGTTTATTATCTTAACCAAAAGACCGGAAAATATCATCACATGGGCCGCTACAACCAATGCAAGGCATGATGATATTTGGCGTTGGTCTGATGGAGGCATTAAAAATCTTTGGTTAGGGGTAACGGTAGAAAATCGAGCAGCAGTATATCAGCGGATTCCAAGGTTATTAGAGATTCCGGCCGCCGTTCGATTTATTAGCGTTGAACCCATGCTTGAGTCGATTGATATAACCCCGTTCATTTGGCCTGTTTGCGAACAATGTCCTCGCGGGTATTCATTTGAAGAAGCCAGGGAAGCGGGAAAGATCACGTATAACCGACAGTCGATGGTGTTAGCAAGTAACCAATATCTTGATTGGGTGATCTGCGGTGCCGAGACAGGAACGGGTAAACGTGAAATGAAAACCGAATGGGCTTCAGACTTGCAAACTCAATGCGTGAGGGCAGAGGTTCCTTTCTTTTTCAAAAAAGACAGTGATGGAAATCGTGAGCTTGACGGGCAAATATGGGAACAATTGCCTAAATTGTCTCAATAAGTTGTCTCACATAGCTAGATAATGTCTCAATAAAAAAGAATATCGAGACATTTACCTTGACATTTCAAAATAGCAGTGCATACTCCCATTGAAAGATAACGTCCGATAATATCCAGATGTTCTTACTTTGGGAGATTATGTGGCTTATATTGGTGCAAAAACAAAGGCAATGCTTAAAGCCAGTGACCATTGGCAAGCGTTCCTGGAATACCGTGGAGAATTAAAAGCCGATGGCGTAAAACCCTCCGAATACAATAAACTCGCGCTTGCAAAATTCATTCCCCCCTCAAGAATATACCACGAATTACCCCCACTACCACAATACGCAGAAGACGAAAACAGCGTTACTCCTGCTGCCAAAGGAGTGTCCTTGGTGGACGGGGGAGTTGACGCTCCCCCAGCCACCTCACCGGGCAGAGTTAAAATCCCAAAAAACGTTATGAAAAAGAGCGGTTCGAACTTAGATGCAATAGATTATGTAGCAAAGTACCTTGAGGGTGGCATAACACCTGAATCGATAGAAGATGCTCCGTGTGCAGCTGCTATAAGTATGCTTGAGAGTTATTCAGCAAGTAGATTGCGTAAGAATAAGTTTTGGGATGAGATCTACACCAAGTCAAAAGGCGGCGGAGATAAAAAAGATGCTGAGCTGTATGACGGTGAGAAAATAAATAAGAAAATTGATAAAATTTTAGATAAAATGAAGGAGTTCAAAGATGAGAGTAGACCTTCCAGGTTATCCCCAATTCAGTATGGACAACAAGAACCGGGTCTTTCATAAGGAAACCGGTGCGGTATGTCCTTTGATTTCTGACTCGTATCTTCTTAAAACAGGACGGGGTTATGTTAGATTTCCCTACATCACGTTTGATGAGGCTCAGAAGAAAGCTATGGCAATTAAGGCGCATGGTGAATGGGTTGAAGAACATAAAGAAAGATCAATCACCAAGGAAGTTCCGGAAACTGATGTGATCGTTAAGGAGGAAGTGGATGGCAGCAAAGATGAAGGCCCGAAGGACGGAGAAGCAGATAAAGAAGAGGAAAGATCGGAGATACCGAAAGAAGGGGCAGAAGTCAAAGGGAGCCTGGTACTGGTAGGTCCTCAAGATGGAGAATACACTCTTGCCGAGTCAATAAAAGGATGCCGGACTTTCAAGGCACTGGAAGCTATAAACGAAGGAGCCGGTATTGTTCCTCAAGAAATGTATAGCGAAGCAAAATCGCTTTCCGAGAAGAAAAAACTTTTACTCAATGTTTTAGGATTGTAAAAATAAAGGAATAGAAATGGCTGGACCAAGAAAAGTAAGATATGGAGATGTGGCTGGATTGGGAGTGCCTTTCCTTTGGGTTGTGGCGAATCAATCTGATACAGAAGAACTTACAAACGGAGTGTGTCAGGGTATATTGGTTTTGGAAGGTGGCGATAATGTTGGAGCGGTATGTATGTCTCCCAATGACGATGCCATAACGTTTACGGCAATACCGGCTGGAACCTTTATCCAGGGAGCTTTTACACGGATCGATGATACACTAACCACGGCTGATATCGTTTATTGTGCTTACAGTGTTGATACCAATGATGAGTAGAGGCTAAATGGAAACACCTTATTACTCTGAAGTCCCGAAAGGCATACAAGCAAACCTGTTTTTCCGCCGATTCATAATCGAGGAAGCCGGTCGGGATCCGGAGTACGCCGCAGCATTAGAAGTGATGTGCAGCAAAGACATCCTATTCTACATCAATGTATTTGGCTGGACCAAGGACCCCCGGATTGTTGGAGATATAATCAAGCCATTCGTGACATACGATTTCCAGGATGACGCGATTCTTGAGGCTTGCGATTGTATTCTTAACGGCTCAGACTTGGTATGGCCTAAAACAAGAACAATGGGTGCCTCATGGATGGGTATGGTTGTCTTTGAATGGTTCTGGCATTTTTATGGAGATCTTGAACTCGGTATCATTTCCAGAAAAGAAGAACTCGTAGATCAGGCTGGCAACACAAAAAGTTTGATGGGTAAAATAGATTTCATTCATGATTATCTCCCTAAGTGGCTCAGACCAAGAACTCACAGAATTAAGAGGCACCTCTACAACCTTGACAATAATTCAACAATAATCGGAGAGACAACAAACAAAGATCCATTCCGAAGCGCTAGGCTTACCGCCTGTTTTATTGATGAGTTTGCAGCCTTTGAACCTATAGACGGATGGGAATGCCTCAAAGCAACAAGAGAGGTTACGAAGTGTAGGATATTCTGCTCTACTCCAAAGGGCGCTGCTAACGCCTTCTGGCACGTTGTTTACAAGACCGCAGCAATCAAACGCTTCCTCCACTGGCTTGAGCATCCAATATACAGCCAAGGTGCTTACACTACCGGCGAGGATGGCAAGGTTAAGCATATAGATAAAAACTTCACTGGGACGGTTAAAAGCAAAAGGATTGATTGGGTAGGTGAAAAAGAATTCGAGTTCCCAGGTGAATACCCATTTATACTTGATGGCAAAACAAGAAGCCCATGGTATGATACTGAAGAAGCTCGATGCGGTTCAAAAACCGAGATGGCCCAGGAAGTCGATATCAACTTTATGGGCTCAGACAATCAGTTCTTTGATCCTGAATTCATCAACAAACTCAAAGCCGAATACTGTATCGATCCTATTGTCAGAGGGAATATAACTTTTAAAGGTGATGATTGCGAGCCAGAAGGCATAGTGGAATTCGATGAAGGCCCGTTGCATTTATGGTTTGAATTAAATCCAAGGACCGGAGCGCGGGAATTTATAAGTGATAGAGAGTTCGGTATAGGTGCAGATGTTTCAGCCGGAATCGGAGCCTCTAACTCAGTTGCCAGCGTAGTCGATCTCAGGACGGGCCGCAAGATCGCTATGTGGAAAGACGCGAATACTTACCCCAAGGACTTTGCCGAAATATGTGTTGCACTAGCCAGACTTTTCAATGATGCTATTATCAATTGGGATGCCGGTGGATCAACAGGCAGCACCTTTTCAAACACCGTAGCGAAAATTGGGTACAGCAATCTCTATTATATGGTGGATGAGACAACTCATAAACAAAAGATATCTCAAAAGCCAGGATTCTTTCTTAACCCAGTAGCTAGAGGAGTAGCGTTAAGAGAATATAGGAGCGCCCTTAATTTAAGGGAGTTCATAAATTTATCTAAATCAGGAATGAATGAAACCCTGCAGTTTATCCGTGAACCAGGCGGCAAGGCAGTTCATTCCGCATCAAAATATGACCAGGATCCAGGTGCAAACAAAGAGGCTCATGGAGATGAATGTATGGCTGACACCGTAGCTTGTAAACTTTTAAGTTCTGAAATGCTCGAAGAGGGAACTACCCCTCAAAGAGTGCCTGATACTTGTATGGCAGTGCTATTAGAGGAATATGAACATGAGCAAATGGAAAAAGAGCTTGAATATTGGTAAGAATGAAGGATAAAGAATGAGAAAAACTATTGATTTGACGGGTCAGGGATTTGGCCGTCTTATTGTAAAAAAGTTCGCTGGCATTAAGCGTCCCGGCGGGGCAATCTGGGAATGTATGTGTGATTGCGGGAAAACTATCGTCACTTCGGCTGACCGCCTCAGACAAGGGAAAACAAAATCATGCGGATGCTTAAACGCAGGAATAAATACAAGGAGAAATCGCACTCACGGGCATACTGTTAATAGAAAATTACCGCGAACTTATAGAATTTGGGCCGGAATAAAAAAAAGATGCTTTAATGAGAAAGATAGAAACTACAAGAAATATGGAGGTCGCGGGATTGCAATATGCGATAGATGGATGAATTACGAAAACTTTTTAAGCGACATGGGCTCATGTCCTGATGGGTTAAGTGTAGACCGAATTGATAATGACGGAAACTACGAACCCGGAAATTGCAGGTGGGCAACACGAATCGAACAAGCAAGAAATAATTCACGTTTCAGAAGAACACCAGAATTTATTTTAAAATTGGCAAGGTTACTTAACAAGGGATTTTCAAACAAGGAAATTGCAAAAATTCTTAATGTTTGCGTAGCTACTGTACTTTCAGCAAAAAGACTCGACTTATTGAGATGCGGCAGACCAATATTGGAGAACCAATGAATCCATATAACACCGGTGATTATAGAAGGCTCAAAGACAGCGTTCTTATAAGCTTTAAGGCTATGGAAGGCTTTCGCTCAAAACGGCAAAAACTGATAAAGTCGTTTACCGGCAGTGAGTACGGCGGGTCCAAAGAGGTTAAAACCAAATACCTAAACCTCCTTGAGCTTGCGGTGAAGATATATACACGTCAGTTGGCGGTAAGGGCTCCTTTGGCTAAAATAACTACACCATACGAAAGCCTCAGACCAATGGCATTCAATTTTGAGCTTGCCTGTAAAGAAGCCGCGAGAGAGACAAATCTTGGCGTACTTCTGAGAAGGGCTGCTGAGGACAGTTTGTTCTCTCCTCTCCATGTTGTTAAGTTGGGTCTGGAATACATGGGTAAGGAAAAGTACAATGAAACTGAGATTGACATAACAAGACCGTATGCAACGAATGTAAGTTACGATGACCTTATATGGGACATGACTGCCAGAAGCGCATACAAACCTTCATACCAGGGCGATATGTATTGGATTACAGCGGAGCGGTTCAAAGAGGTATACAACAGGAGCCTTCCGGACAAGAGCGATAAATCAGGTGATTCTAGTATGAGCGGAATGGGGGAACGGTCAGGGGAATACAGGGCCGAGGATATATCCCACAATGAAAACATGGACGGCAAGGGCAAGCTGGACAATATGGTGGGTCTTCAGGATATATGGCTTCCTAACCAGCAGGCTCTTATGACTTGCTATATTGACAGGCCATCTGAAAAACCATTGCAAGTCATTGATGAATTTGACGGTCCGGACAAGGGACCGTACAGAAGTATATGGTACACCGGAGTTCCTGATAACGCAATGCCACTGGCCCCATTTGGATCAGTAAAAGGTCTGGACCTTGTAGTGAATAACATTCTGAGGCGATTGATCTATCAGGCTGAAAACAAGAAGAACGTAACCGTATTTCAAAAAGTCGAAGACGCGCAAGCGTTCAAGAATACACGGGACGGTCATGCAATGGTGGGTAGGGGGCGTAAACCAGAAGAAGCGGGATCAGGCGGTATCGATCAGCCTTCAATGGCTCTTATGATCCAGTTAAAAGATATGTACTCCTGGGCCACCGGAAACCTTGATGCTCTTGGCGGCTTATCTCCTATGTCTGATACAGCCAAACAGGATCAGATGCTTTTATCTAGTGCCAGCGCTCAGATCAGGGATATGCAGGATGCGTTTACTATATTTGCCAGAGATATATTTGAGTACATAGCCTGGGCTGAATATACGGAACCTGTAAGAACCAGAGTTCTTGAGAAAAGTATACCCGGAACCAGCATGACGATACCCGTTAATTGGACTCCTGAGACAAGAGAGGATGACTTCAATAAACTAAATTTCGATATAAACCCGATAAGCATGAGAGATGAGCTACCAGAGAAGAAGCTTGCTGATATAGAGAATGTTCTCAACAGAATCGTAGCCCCTGTAATGCCTATGCTTGAACAGCAAAACATGACGATTGACGTTCAGAAGTTGATAAATATAGCTGCAGATAAAATAAACGTTCCCGAGCTTAACGATATAGTTGTTCCAATATCTCAGGTTGGAGGACCCGGGGCGCAACCTACGGACAGCCCTTCACCGCAACTTTCAAGTAAGCCAAATGAAACGAAGAGGACTTATATTCGTGAGAGTCGATCCACTGCAACGAGATCCGGTAAGGATGCGGCTCTTCAGCAGACACTTTTGAATGGCAATCAACAGGCCCAACAGCAAGCGGCGGTATTTAAGGAGTCAAGCTAATGTCAACATTTTGTTTTAAAAACCCAAAGACCGGTGAAGTATACGAAGAGGTCTACACAAGCCATAAAGAGGTCCCTAAAAGCATCAAGTTTAATGGAGTTGTTTGCAAAAGAGATCTCATCTCAGAGTTAAGGGGCCAGACAAAGAATCCTTCCGGTGGATATCCCATGAAGTCTTATGCGTTGGCGGTACCTGCTTGGAGGGCAAAGGAGTTTACTGAAAGATCAGAGAGATTAGGAGTTCCAACAAAACATGATGAAATGGGAAGGCCCGAGTTCAGATCAGCGGGCCATAAAAAGAAATATGCAGAATTAAGAGGCGCCACCGATTTTGACGGTGGACATGGCGGCGCCAATAGTGAAGGCAAGGAAGTAGCTTTAACAGTTTAATAAAGGAATAGAGTATGGCAGATGTAGACACTAAGGCAGCAGAAAAAGAGGAGCTTCAGGACACTGAAGCCGAAAACAAGGACGAGGTTCAGGGCAACACCAAAGAGGCTCTTGCTAAAGAGATAAAGAACCTTGTTGCAGAGGATTATCCTGATGAAACAAAACAGGATGAGAAGAAGACAGAAGAAAAAGAGGAAAAGGAAGAAAAGAAAGAAACTGAAAAAGAAAAAACTCCTTCAGAGAAATCGGAGGAGAAAGATAAGGACAAGTCCAAAGATGAGGCTGGAAATGAGAGAAAGTCCATTTCCCCTGCTCTTGTCGATCGGGCTGTTCTGGCTGGGTTAAAATCTGAAAGTCTCGTAGATTTTGCAAGTGACAAAGTGCTTGAAAGCTACGTTGAGGCTCTTGAGAAATTAAAACAGTCAGCCGATGAAAAGTCAGGAGAGAAAGTCCCTGGTGATGACAAAGGCACAAAGGAGGTTTCGCTGGATGATATGTTTGCGGTCCTTGAAAAAGTTGATGAGGACGGAGAAAAGGTTTTTGACGATGAAACCATAAAACTCTTAGGAGGCATAAAGGAAGTAGTTTCAAGCCTCCAAGGCGCCAACAAGGAACAGCGGGATCTAATCGAAGGGTTTGTTAGCGAAATTGGAGCTATCAGACAAGGTGATGTAAGCGCTAGAATCTCTAATTTAGGCAAGGATTACGAAAAGCTTTTCGGGAAAGATGGGTCTATCTCTAAAGAGCAGAAAGAAAACCGTGAAAAACTTGGCGATTTTGTCAAATTTGTTACGGAGAATGCTGCAAAGAAAGAGCAGACAATTTCCAAGGAAGAAGCTTTCAGGCAAGGTCTAAATGGAGCTTTTGGCGATAATGTTTCTAAATTAAAAGGCGAAAAAGTTGCTGAAAAAGCCGGTAACCGAGCAAGCAAGGCTACGAATAACCCCAGTGACTCGAAGGGCAATTCTAAAATAGACTTGTCTGGACAGCACGGCGGATCCAAAGAGGATGCCGAGGAAAGGGCTATTGCAAAGCTTGAAGCTAAATACGGTAAATAAGCGACTTTCGTAAGAACGAAAGGAAAAGTATGGAAATTCAATATGACGACCTTCCAGATGCCGTTGAGATGACACTTGACGAGCTTGACAGAGGCTCTTGGATCGGTGCAATGACCGATCTTCAGAAGCACGTTGGGTTCAATGAGATCGTAAAAAGAAAGAAAGAACAGAGAAACCAGGGATCAGGTATAAAAGTAAGGTTTGTAACTGATCATAACAATTCAGCAGAGGATGTTGGACTCTACAACACCGTGGTTTTCAAACGTGACAACAACCTGGAAAGTGGCCGGATCCCTTGGAGGTACACTCAGGGAAGCATGGCATGGGACGACAGGGAAGATGACATAAACAGCGGAAGCGCTGCTCTCGTTGATGGTGTTGCAATGGAAAAAGCAGCAATGGAAACCTCCATCATTGAACACGCAGAGGAAACGGTATGGTCCAAACCTACAGACAGTACAGACAACAAGAAACCTTTCGGGGTTCCTTATTGGGTTGTTAAGAATGCGACCCTTGGATATAACGGTGGAAACCCAGCTGGGTTCTCTGCTGGCCGCGCAGGCATATCCAGTGTCTCAGTTCCGCGTCTGAAGAACTACACCGGTGCTTTCTCGAATTACGGTGATCAGTCTGCTGTTGGGCTCATCTATATGATGGAGAAGGGTACCTATGAAACAGCATGGACTCCACCGACTCCGGAACCAGGGAATCAGAGAAATGGTTACGGAAGGGGTATCTTCACCACATGGTTTAACAAAATGGCTCTCAAAAACATTGCGAAGCAGAACAATGACAGCCTTGGGTTTGACCTTGCATCCAAAGAAGCAGTTTACAGAGGTTCTGAGATAATGGCCGTTCCTTATCTTGATCAGAACACCACAGACAATCCAATGTATATCCTGAACTTCGATTTCTTCAGCGCCGTATTCCTCAAGAATTGGTTCAAGAAGAGAACGAAACCGAAGTACCTCTCTCACCAGCCTAATGTTATCGCTACAGTTACCAACATGGTCTGGAACATGAAGTGTACTGATCCAAGGCGTCAGATAGTTTTCCAGGCTGCCTAATAGCTGGAAACATTTTTTATTTGATATAAGAAAGGAAAGAAATGATTAAATCTGGAAAAGTAAGAGGCCAAGCAGAGGTAATAGAGAAGTGGGTTCTCTTTACTGCTGCGGTCAGTACTGTATATGACAAAGGCACCGCCGTTTGTTATAACAGAGATTACGGGACCGACACCGATGTTGAAGGGGATAGGGATAATCAGGTCGAACCACCTTCAAGTTCCAATAACCACCGGTTTGCCGGGGTGCTTGTTGATTCGGTATCTTTTTCTTCAGTTCAGACTGAGAAATGGGTCAAGATCTATGAACCAGGCGGGTTTGCTGAAATTGCACTATACCAGGATACAGTCGTTAATGTTGGACGCGTCAGCTTTCTTCATAGCGGTGGCGTAAACACTGCTCGTTTCGGGCAGATGGGTTTCCCTGGTCGTGGTTCAGCTATACCGATGCAGACAGTTACCAATTCTCTTGAGAACGACTATGACGGTCTTGGAGTTATCGATGCGACAGATATGATAACCCTTACCGTTACTGATTCTGCTGATTTTGAAGTCGGCGTCAGCAGAGTTCTCATGCTTGCTGGTGAGAATGACGGTACAGCTACTTTCGCTCCGGGTCTTTATGGTATCGCAAGTATAACAGATGCAACACATATTGTTCTCGATAGCATGGTTGCAGACGTTGTATCTACGAGTACAATAACTGTATCTTTCGTTGTTATCGATGGTGAGAATCCAACTTGCCTTGCATATCTTGAAGATGGCGTTGAATCAGGCGGTGTTGATTGGGTTTCACCTCTCAATGCTGGTCAGGTAGGACTTGCTTATTCTCCATACGGGAAAACCTATATCCCAGGTATCGGCACTCTTGCAGCCGATTGTGATGTAACCTTTGCTGACGGACTTTTGTTCGGACAGAGAAAAGGGTTCTTCGTTATAGGTGTTATCGGCGGCAATGATGTCACTCTTGACTTTGTTGTTAACGGACGTCAGCTTGACGGATCCGCATTGACTGAGGTTCTTGGAATGGATGCTGTAGGCGATGCTTGGTACGGCGAATGGATGGGTTCATGGCGTACAATCGGGCTTGTTGGAGCCACTGAAGGCTAATCTTTAAGGGTAATGGGAAGGGGCATTTCGCTCCTTCCCTTCCCTTTCTTAATAATTGGAAAGGAATCGGAATGACTCAGGACATGACAATGGCAGAAAATATTGTTAAGGAACATGAAGATGTTGAAATGGCGCAAGTAAAAGAAGAGTTTTCAAGGATGAGAGGGCTGGCACCTGGTGTTGAAGTTCCGGAAGATATTATTAAGGTGTATAAGAGATATGAAAAGCAGCGCAGTATGCTTGATGTTCAAGGACCAATAGGACTTCTTGAGAAGATACTTTTAAGTATCATGTACGATATGTTCAATGGTGATCTTGAGCCCCTGAAACCGGCGATAGAAGGCATGGAAGCATTCAGTCCGCCAGTGCCAGTGGAACCAGAGGACGATTTCAACGCTGAAACCCATGAGTACAAAGAAGGCGATTCGGTTTCCGTGATGCACGAAGGGATCGCAATGCTCGGAACGTATGTGGGTAAGAGCGCCAAAAAATTACATATAAAAGTAGGTGGAGATGGAGCTAATTTCCGCAAAAAAGATAGATCAGAAGTTAAACCTTATAAGGATTAGATATGGCTGAGTCTACATTAACGCTACTGTACGAAGATATAGCGAATGAAATATCGGTATTGCTATACGGCGTTGCCTTATATACCGATCTCGATGCAGATGAGGAAACCGATCTTGCTCGTATAATTCGCAATGGGTATATGCAGTTTCTTTACCCTCCTGCAACTGAGGGAGTTGAAGTGGGGTTCGAGTGGTCCTTTATGAAACCATGGACTACTCTTGCTCTTATAGCTCAGTATGATACGGGAACAGTTGAAGTGATAGACACTACTTGTACTCTTGTAGGCGGCACATTTCCGACTTGGGTTGTAGATCACGGTATAATGGGAATTGATGGAACGGCCTATACAATTACCGCAAGGACAGATGGTACTCACCTTGAAGTTTCTGCTTCGGGTGATGTGACTGCAGGAGAAGATAATTGGCAGATTGCACATGACGGTGATTACGACCTTCCGGATGATTTTGGACGGTTAATTGACGGCTATTACTTTTCCCGGGATGACCAGAAGCGATTCATACAGGGCAAGTATAATGAAGGCCGGATACTGAAGCTCAGAGCAACGTATGATGAAGTTGGAGAGCCCAGGATTGCAGCAGAGGTAACTAAAGCTACAGATGGAACCACCGGACAGAGAAGACAGGTCTGGTTTTATCCAAGATCCAATGCCGCCTGGACATTGCATTATCAATTCGCTGCTTTTGTGGGTAGCTTTGCTGCCGGTGAATATCCAGCGGGATCGATGCAGTTTGCAGATGTTTTACGTGAAAGCTGTATGGCGTCAGCGGAAATCAGAAGGTGGGATAAAAAGGGAATTCATTGGGATCTATTTATAGAGAAGTTTCGTTCCGCAGCTGCAAGAGATGAAAAGCAGGAACCTAAACACGTTGGAAACGTTGGGAGATTAGGTCAAAAGTCTTATCCGTCTGATACCATAGGCAATTACACTTTACAGGTCGGCGATAACATCATACAGGAATAAGGAATAAAGCATGGGAAACGGTGACGATCTTGGAGTTGGAGAAGTTTGGTCTAATTATAATGCTGAACACGATAAGGACTTGGTAGAATACAGGGCAAAGCAGATGTCTACTAACATTATCATGGCTAAAGCATTGGCCCCAGCCATTAAAGAAACCAGAACGAATACCCGTTTTAGATGGTTGTTTCTTGGCGGAGCCCTGGTTGTTGTTGGGGTTCTTATACCAATAGTAATAAAAGTTTTATTTTAACCTTTTGGCAGAGAAAGAAGAATTAAAATGTTTTGTTTAATTTGTGTTGATGGGCGAGAGCAACTTTGTTGCGCTGCGGGAATCACCTTCCCACGACTGTCAGCATCGTTTACCAAAAGGAGTGAATTATGGTTTTAGAAAGAATTAGAAAATGGCTTGGACTCGGTACTGGGTTCAGGGTCAACAATGATGGAATGATTACCTGGGATTACGGTGATACCGTTCCCACTGCTACTACGGCTGGTTATGCTATCGGTTGTTTTTTTCAGCACCGTGACGGCGGAACAGGCACTTCGCTGTATGTAAATGAAGGTACGGAGTCTTCATGCGCCTTTCGCGCTGTTTTTGAGGATGATATCACGGGTGGCTCAATCGCGCTATCCGGCGACAAGGCTATAGGGCTGGATTTTGACGGAACCTATACCAATGCCGCGATCGATCTTACGAGTGTCGTACTTAACTATAGCGGTTCTTCGGGACCGGTTATGATAAGAGCAGGGACTTACGGAAGTCCGGTTACATCTTCTGACCCACATCAGTCTGGAATGATTAGATTGTATGGGAAAAATACAGCAACTACCGATGATGGTACGGGTTTCTACGATAGAGGTATTTTTGTGAGCTTACAGGTTACTGGTAACAAGGGTGCATTCCCTATTTCCGGGCTTGTAGAAGTTCGTAGCGTTGGGGCAGAAGACGGCCCTACAGATATTGCAAGCGGTCAGTTTATTGTAGGACTTCACGAAGCAGGTGCTAAGCTTGCTGCAGGTGGTTTCGGAATGTTTGGGAGTTGGTTCAAGGTTTACTCTGCTGCTGGCTCTGAAGCAGCTTCTGGGACAGTAACGGCTTCAATATGGCTTGATAGTCAAACGGGTGGAACTATGTCCGGAGAAGAATATGCAATATTTGCTACAACTGGAGGCGGTCAACCAGATGCATTTATAGGGTTTGAAACGACTGGTGCAGGATGGGCTAATTTTCTTTCTTTTGATGAAACAGCTTACGACCAGGATCCAGTTGGCTCAGCAGATATTGACGCCGGAACACAGGATAGATACTTGAAGGTCAATCTCAACGGTACTGCATACGGAATACCAATGTACCATTCGTGGTAAGAGACAGATAAGAATATTTCACGGGGGGGTCGCTTTTGGCCTCCCCGCATTTTAAGTTTTTGTAAAGGAATTTGTGATGACGGAAAATGACACTAAGGCAGCAGAAAACGGAGTTGTTGATGGGGCAGAAGAATACCCAGAAGAATACCCAAGCGTGCCAGTTGAAGAGACTGAATCAGTTGAAACAGAAGAGGAAAAGGAAGAGGAACCGAAAATACGCGGGCTAAACGCTCTGCTTCTTTCCATACCTGACGGTGGAGCAAAAAAGGCTTTTGACGTTCTGTTTACAAACTCATTCGGGAACCAGGCAAATAAGCAGATCTACTCGCTTCAGAAAGAATTGGGCGTACACATTGACGAGTACAATCACTTGCGCGCCCAGCTTGAAAAGGATCCCGAAAATCTTGACAAAGATAAAAAGAAATTCATTGGAAAAGGTCTGGTGGAGCTTAACAATCTTAATGAGACAGTTGGGCTCAAGGAAATTGAACTGGAAGTAGCGCTACCTATAAAGCTCCGATTCCTTTCTTGCTTTTGCAGTAATGACAGGATCGTTCTTGAATCAATGGGTATCGCGGAGTTTGAAGACTAAAACATGACAAGAATAATGAATCTTATTTATCCGGCGGGAGGGCAAAAAAGAAAAGCGTCTTACGCACAAGTTACAAGACCGTATTCGTCCCCCCGCTGCCGGAACGTAAGAAGGATAGGGCCTCTCGAAGAACGAGTAAGAGGGGGCTCAAGACCCGGCATTGAGAAGTACCTGAATAATGATTTTGGGACCAACATAACAGGGATAGAAAGACTCACATACATTGATACCAGCGGCAACCTTCAAAATGACATCATTGTTATAGCGGATGGGATAATGCATATTGTTCAAGGATCTTCCATAAGTATTACTACAGCTTATTTGACTTACTCAGGAGATAACCTAACATCCGGCGGTAACAAGCTTATCTTTAAGTCAACGGTATCGACTACAAACCCAGGCGGTAATAGTGACGCATTTCAAATGGTTTCACATGGAGGCGAACTATACATAGCTGATTCAACGTTAAGAAAGTACAATCCCAATAATGGGACTATTTTAACCGTAGGCGCTGCACCGACAGGCCAGCCTCTTGTAGTTATATATCAGGGCAGAATTGTTCTTGCAGGTTTAGACAACACTTTTTATATGAGCAAGCACCGTGATTTTACGAATTGGGATCATGGAGATGCAAACCATAAGGACGCATCAAGAGCTATTGCGGGGGCAGTTGGCGGTATTGGAGATCGAGGCAATATAGCAAATACCATAAAGTGTATGAAGACATGGGAAGATCAGATCCTTCTATTTGGATGTGATGATTCCTTATGGAGCATAGAGGGAATGAGTGTAAGGCGCAATGTCAGCCATAACGTAGGTATCATAGCTCCTGAAGCAGCGGCCATTACCCCAAACGGCGAAGTGTTGTTTCTTGCCCGGGAAGGTATTTTTATATGGCAAGCCGGATCAAAACAAGAGCCAGAACCTCTATCACCTGAGCTAATTCCTGAAGATCTAAAGGACGTTGACGTAACAACCAACCGAATACTAATGGAGTACGATCATAAGAATAAAGGTGTTTACTTATTCAAAACTCCAATAGGGGATGATGCAGGGAATGACGGTGAACACTGGTGGATCGATATGGAGAATAAAAGTCTTTGGCCTGATACGTATGTGGGGACAGATCATCAACCTTTGGCTATAACCAGTTTACCCAAAGCTGGTTACACAGATGTAATAGTGGGATCCAAGGACGGATATCTTAGGACATTCGATAAAACCAATGTAGACGATGACGGTCAGAATATTGAAAGCGATATACTGTTCGGGCCTATTCATGTTGCTCAGGAATTCGGTATGGATGGTATGATTAAGGAGTTAAGGGCTACGTTTGCAGATAACACTACGGCTCTTAATTGGTATATCTACACAGCCAACACAGCAGAGGAAGTGGTTGACAAGGCTCAGACTGACCTTGACGCCGGTGTGACTACAAACAAGTATACCACCGGGGCATGGGCTGAAAATTATAACAGACCTAAATATCCGAGAGCAAGAGGCGCCTGGTGTGTGTTGTGGGTATCCGGAACTTCAAAATGGAGTTACGAGCAGATTACGCTGGTATTAGAAAAACTTGGAAGGGTGAGATGATCCTATGGATAAATCCAAAGGCTTCTACGGATGTTACCCGAAAGACTGCACTCCCAGTCTTAATATATTTATGGCGGCATTTATGTCGCGATCAATAGAAAGAGAGCAATGAGGGCAATTATGAATTCGGTCAGAAAGTTTTTTCTCGACAAGTTCTCCGCAACGAGAACACATTTTAGATGTGTTTCTGGGGTCAACCATTCCGAATGTCCTACCGGCTTCTTTCGCTTTGTAGGCCATAAATTGGATGAATTGCCTCCAAGAAGCATCTCCTATGCTTTTTGCGAGAAACCCGCCTTCCATCATTTTCCTTATATTAAGATCCTCACAAAAAATCTTTCCATACTTATTTACAAATACCCTACTGAGCTTATGCGCGAAATCTTTCCTTTTATTCGCTATTCTCTCGTGAATTTTGCACACCACTTTCCCGTATTTTCTGCGTTCCAAGGTTCCTTTTTCGCATTTAGAAAGTCTTCTTTGGGCTTTGGCAAGAGCTTTTGCTTCTTTCTTGAAAAAATGGGGGTTTTCAATCTTTTTGCCATTGGAAATAGTAGCGAAAGAAGTCAGCCCAAGGTCAATGCCAACAGAGGCGTCATTTTTTGGAAGATGGTTCTCTTTGACCTCACACGAAAAGCAAGCATGCCATTTTCTCGCAGAACTTCTTCGTATAGTAAGAGTTTTTATGGTCCCCCTAACAGGTCTATGCAGTACAATGTTTATATCTCCTATCTTGGAAAGCCTAAGACGTCCACCTATAAATTTAAATCCACCGTCGGGGTAATGAGGAAAAGTAAAGCTATCGTATCTTCCGAACCCCTTGAATCTAGGATGTCCGGGCTTCTCTCCTTTTTTAATACGGTTGAAAAAATCATTAAACGCAATATCAAGTCTCGCCAAGGCATTCTGGAGAAGACTAGAATGAGCATCTTTAAGCCGGGAGTCTCCCTCTTTCCATTTCGGAAGAAGGTTGAATGTATCGTATCTGGAAAGATGGGTTTTTTTGGTTTCCCATGCGTTCTTGCGTGTTTCAAGGGTTTTATTATAAACGCATCGGCAAATATCAAGGGTGTTCTCAAGCAACCACACTTGATGCTTTGTGGGGTTAAGCCTGTATTTAAAGGTTTTTCTTATCATGTAAGCATTGTAGAGGGGTTTTGTTAAATGTCAAGTAAAAAAGTAAACTATTTTATAAAAGATACATTTTTGGAGATTAGATAATGGTTGACATTGAGATTGGCGATAGAGATGTAGACACAGGTATAAGCGGTAGCGAAGAACTGCTTGCCGTTGACTCCGTTCAAGGGTTCGTCCACATAACCCCAGATCTGCTAAGCGCTTATATAATATCCAATATTGAGGCCATTGCCGCAATGACCTCTCCAGGTAGTGACGATAGCTTTATGATGCTTGAAAACGATAACACGCTCAAGCCCGTTACCTATGAAGCCATTGAAGATGCCATTGCCGAAACGATGTATGCTGAATCCGATATAGGGACCGTGGCTGGTGCAGATGTATTTTTAGTGAAGGATGGAGCAGTTACAAAAGGCATAACGACTGCCGCATCCATTGCAACGTATATGCTTACAACCATTAGGACCGCCGTACTCACCATATCTAATCTAGATGAAATAGGATCCTTAGTAGATACCACCGAATTCCTAGTGGATGATTCTGGTGTACCAAAGAAAACTGACTTCATTGATATATCGGATGCTGTTTTCGGTAAACTTGCAGCTTATCTCACTGCTGCAAGCGCAGTTGTAACAACCCTTGATACAGATTTATTGTACCTCACTCAATCAGGTGTTGAAAAGCAAGTTACTCTTGCTCAGATTGTATCTCATTTTGGATCCCCTATAACTGGATCAGGCGCAGTCGATTACATGACGAGATGGTCTACCGCGAGCGTTTTAAAAGGCGACATACTTTTAGTAGACTCAGGAACCGGATTCACAACGGGATCCGATACTGCCATTGCCACAACCGCTGCTATTGCAGCCAGACTTGACGCTATTCTTCTCACAGGATACGAGACTATTTGGATTCCAGCTTCGGCTATGATGTCCAGCTACACTACCGGAGCAGAATCAGAGATAAAGGAATACGGAACCAATGACGTATCAACCGAACCTTTTCTCTTTGATGGTTCGGCCCAGGATGAAAGCGTTGAGTTTGAAAAAGTATTTCCCGAAACATGGGATCTTGGAACTATAAAGGCAAAGGTGTTTTGGTCCCCTGGTCACGCTGATGCCAATACAGATGAATGGGTGAGGTTTTACCTGCAGGCAAGGGCGTACTCAGACGATGACGCTATAGACGCAGCTTATGGTACCTTGCAGAATATGGATGATCAAGCTATTGCAGATGATGATATGCACGTTACCGCGGCTAGTTCGGCAATTACAATAACTGGAACACCAGCATTAAACGACTTAATAAAATTTAAACTTTCCCGGGATTGGGATTACGCAGGAGCCGGAGTTGCAATGGATGTAGATGCAAGAGTGTTTGGCGTACTAATACAGATTAGAAATTCCGAGGAACCCGTTGCTTGGTAAAAAAGGGAGAATGGTAAATGGAAACTCTTAATGTAAGTTCGTATCTATCGGATCTTGGTTTTGATGACAGGCAATCCGAGGTTATATCCGTGTGGTTTAAATGGGAATCCACATATATATCCGGAGATACTGCCATAGAAACAGTGGGATGGATGCTTGCTCAGGGGTGGACCGTGGTAAACAGCGGATCTTTTGTTTCCCACATAAACACAGCAACCGGCGAAACAGAGTATACCCCTTATTACAATTTATTAAGAACGTATCTTGACGCTGAGTTAGCACTTCAGGATCTAGTTGACTCATACACTGTAGCATACAATGAAGGCCGGACCGCAAACAACACCAGGTACGATGATCTCATTGCTCTTCATTCTGCAACTTTATCGAATACAGAGAGCGTATTGGAGTCCCTGCAGACAGACGAGGATAGTTATGAAAGCTACATACTTAGCAAGATATCTAGCATTGATTTCGATTATACTCTTTACTACAGTGATATAGGCGACCCGAATCTTGACGAGTGGTATACTGATGCACGGCAACTCATAAACGATGACTATGATTCAAGAGTGGCAGCTGCAAGGGCGGAGATGGAATCTACCGGATGGTATTCTACAAGTAGATGGAGTACAGAAAACACCGGCATAGAAAGCGATAGAACAAAAGCTATCGCACACTTGGGCGTAGAGAAGAGGAAGCTCGACATTGACCACAGAACCAATTCATATAAACTGCAGGTCGATATGAGGAAGAATGTTATTGCAGCCCGGGACAGGCTTATGGCTCAGTTGCAGGGGCTACAGAATGACCGCCTCACCATAAGAAACAGTATTGCAGAGGCTTTGGCTGGAATAGTAGAGCGCAGAACAGACAGCTATCCTGATATTGACAGAATAGGCGACCTTGTATCGAGACTTGGGGCCGGGGGTACTGGAAACTTCACACCGTAAAGGAGTAAATCGTGTTTTATAGCATATCAAAGCATTCAGTTAAAGGTGTTTTTAATTATACAATATACGAATGGGATGAAGGCAAAACTCCGAAAAGGAGAGATCCAAAAGTATTTACTGACACAGGTAAATTAAAAAGCTACATAGATGAAAACGTAGAAGAAAGGCAACGAAAAGGCGTTCAGGAGGTATTTGAGTGGCTAAAAACGAAAAGCGAATAGCACCGCCTAAAGGCATAACACAAAAATACCCTCAGAGCAAGCCCCCGTATAATTCTTCAGATGGGAAGTATGTCGGATTAGGCCCAAAAAAGAAGGTTGATCCTCCTTATCTTCCAGCGTTGACGGTAATAGCAGAAGCTGATGAGTATCTACAATGTCAGGATTCAAATGGGTTTACATTTTATGTTGCGAAGCCATATCTTTTAAGAAAATCGCCTTTTGATGGGTTCTCTGCTAATGGTGTATCTTATTCCTATACTGATGTAGGGCGAAGAGATGCCTCTAAGGTCGGAGAGGAAACTGAGGACCAGGCCATTACTCCGTCATATTATGCTGGCGAAAAAATACTTGTTGCGATAAATCACCCGACAAAGATAAATGGCCGCCCCATGAAGGGCGCCGATGGACAGAATATATCTTATACCGATCTTGACGATGCAGGACGTACTTGGGCGGCTATAATAGGAACGTATCTCAGGTCTTCAGCCGATCTATCCGATATCGCCAACACATTTACTGCCAGGGCAAACCTTGGATTGATTATAAACATAGACGTTCAAGCGTATAGCCCGTTATTGTTTTCTATCGCAACTCTGGGAGATCCGGGTGCTGACGCGTTGATGTTTTGGAATGATACGAGTAACGCTACGGAATGGGCTGGATTTGGAACCAATATCTCTGTAACCGCAAACACGATTAACGTTGCTAATTCTAATTGGGATGACGCTTATACTCATGTGTCCAATGACGGCTCAGACCATTCTTACATAGACCAAGACGTTACCATTGGTTCGGGCCCGGCTTTTACAAGTGCAGTTCTAACAACTCCGGTATTAGGAATCCCCACTTCAGGAACTTTAACTAACTGTACGCAAGCCGAATGGGATGCAGCTTATTCCCATATCTCAGCTACGGGAGCGTCACATTCTTATATAGATCAGAGTGTTGTATCGGGTGCAACGCCTACTTTTACTGCAACAAACATCACAGGCGTTCCATCAGCTTCAGTACTGGCCGGTACATTCGGAACCGGTGCGTATGTGTTCGATAACACGGTGAGCGGTATAACTACTTTAACGGCAACGACCTTGACGGACAGCACATGGTCCACCGTAGCCGGTGTGCATACTGGTATTGTTTCGCTTGATGGGGCGGGAACAATTGATCTTGAGAACAATCTTGATGGTACGGGTTTTATTATAACGGCCGGCGAGGTGGATATCATTCATACAGCTACAGAAGCGGATAACCATAGTCTGGAAATACTTTCAGATGCCGCCGGATTCGGGGATGTAAAGGCAATAGAGATTGATTATATAACAGGTGCTATAGTTGCAGGAATAGATGAAGGTGTTATACTAATAAACATCGATGAAACACTTGCCACTGGTGGGGAAGTGTTTGGTCTGGAAATACTTGCTACAGATGGCAGCGCAACCATCACCGGCTTAAAGCTAGGCCCTCTCGTTAATCCCATACACCAGGATTCCGGCGTTTTTGTTAATCCCACTACAGGCACGGACAATACCCCGTCTACTGATATCCCTGCCATGATAGACGGAAGCACTGGAACGGCTACAACTATTTTCGAAGCTGATAATGAGTATATCATCATAGGTTCAGCGGCCGCATTTCAGGATATTGAGTTTATACTGACAGCGGGTGCCAACGTAAGCATCAAACCTACCTTCTGGTATTCCACGGCAGGCACTCATCAATTCACTCAATTCACCCCTGTTGATGGTACGGATGGCTTTAAACATACCGGGGTAGTTTCCTGGGATGCCTCTGATTTGACAGGACATGTTGCTGATGGCGTAACCGGGACTTTTGATATTAAAATCATACGGACCAGAAACAATTTAACGACAGATCCGACATTGGGATATGCTAAGATTGCTGCTACGACCGAATATACATGGGATGAAAGCGGTGATGTGTCTATTCGTGATTTAACAATATCAGGAACATTCACGGATGGAACAATGTCAATTGTTGGTGGCGCTATTTCAAGCGCAACAAACACCAATTGGGATACAGCTTACGGATGGGGTGATCATGGTTCTGCTGGATATATAAAGGCTGATGGAACTATACCTTTGACTTCTAATTGGGATGTTGGTAACTTTGACCTGACAATGAAAAATCTTACCTGTGATGGGACTATCACAGATGG
>SDBT01002431.1_pt1 | contig 32930 bp, 27 predicted proteins | sample 2277101 | NCBI WGS metagenome assembly SDBT01 (sample SAMN10404973, study PRJNA504765) | marine sediment metagenome | isolation source: marine sediment core GS10_PC15, 103 cmbsf | place: Arctic Ocean: Southern Knipovich Ridge | collected 2010
GTAGCTCCTCGACCAGGACTCGAACCTGGAACCTAGCGGTTAACAGCCGCTCGCTCTACCCATTGAGCTATCGAGGAATTTTATGTTGAGCATATTATACGTAAAGCTTATCCAGTGTCAAGGAAGTCGACTCTGATGCGGAGTTTGCTGTGGCCGGAGTTTGCTGGCCGGAGTTTGCTTGACAATGGATATTATGTTAGATATACTCAGAATGTAGCACCCAATGGGTCTCACCATGCTCGGGGAGCCCGGTTTAACCGGGCTGAGAGGAAGGCGTTAAGCCCTCGACCCGCGAACCTGATCCGGATAATGCCGGCGGAGGAATCGCAAAACAGGTATTTTTGGCTACAAATGCCAATATCCTGGTATAAATCACCCTGAAGATACTCCTCCTCTGGCAGACACGTTTCGATTGGAGGAGTTTTTTTATGCGTGTTATCGTTGTTGCAAACGGAGTTATGCACTCCCATTTCACGCTGGAGGGGGACGATGTGCTTATCGCCGCTGATGGTGGGCTACGCCACTGTCTTGACCTTGGGTTCCAGCCTGCGATCCTAATCGGTGATCTGGATTCCATCGACGAGGGGGACCTGGCTGCCCTGAAACCCAGTGATACTCAGATCCTGCAATATCCAACCCAGAAAGACTTCACTGACCTGGAATTAGCTCTGCAGCACGCTATCAAGTTGGGGGCAGATGAAATTGTAATCGTGGCAGCCCTTGGGGCTCGTTGGGACCAAACAATAGCAAATCTGCTCCTGCCTGCCTCGTTCCAATCAGTCAAAATCAGTCTACTGGACGGATCACAAGAAATCCACTACATTCGTGCTGGAGAAATGCTGGAAATTCACGGACGACCCGGCGATATGGTCTCATTAATTCCTTTAGCAGGCAAGGCGAGCGGGGTTACTACGGAACACCTTGAGTACCCACTTCGTGGAGGCGAACTCACTCTTGGAAGTACGCGCGGCATTAGCAACGTCCTGCTTGAAGAGACCGGGACAATTTCAATAAATGGTGGATTACTTTTATGTATAGTGATCCATCAATGAATTTCTAATTAACAGGAGGCGCGATAATGATTAGGAATATATTCTCTATAAAAATCCCGACTGGGATGCTTGTTTTCTTCACGGTCTTCTTTGTTGCAGCCTGTACATCTTCCACACCTGGTTCAACAACAGAAATATCAACACCCTCCGAACCTCTCACACTTACAGTAATGACGCACGACTCCTTCGCAGTATCCGAAGGCGTGGTAGCTGCATTTGAAAATGAATTCAATGCAGAAATCCGGTTTCTTAAAAGCGGTGATACTGGGACAGCGCTCAACAAAGCAATCTTGTCAAAAGGCAATCCTCTTGCAGATGTATTCTACGGCGTGGATAACACCTTCCTCAGCCGGGCGCTCGACGAAGACATTTTTGAACCTTATGACTCGCCGTTATTAGCCGATATCGACGATGGTTTTGAACTCGACCAACAAAAAAGAGCGTTACCGGTCGATTATGGTGATGTATGTCTTAACTACGATAAAAGTTACTTCGTCGATCAGGGAATCGAACCTCCCCAGACGCTCGAAAACTTGCTCGAGCCGGAGTACAGGGGACTGCTCGTGGTTCAAAATCCAGCCACATCTTCACCGGGTTTAGCGTTTATGTTCACCACAATTGGAAATTTCGGTGAAGATGACTATCTGGATTACTGGATGGGGTTGGTGGAGAATGACGCCCTCATCGTCAACGATTGGGAGACGGCTTACTATACAGAATTCAGCGCATCCGCAGGGAGAGGGCCTCGCCCGATCGTCGTGTCGTACAACTCGAGCCCTGCGTTCGAGGTCATCTACGCAGAAACACCGCTTGAAGAGCCACCAACTGCAGCAGTTGTGAGCGATGGTACCTGCTTCAGGCAAATTGAATTCGTGGGCATATTAAAAGGCGGGCAGAATCGCGAACTGGCTGAAAAATGGGTTGACTTCATGCTCTCGCCCATATTCCAGGAAGATATACCGCTTCAGATGTTCGTCTTTCCAGTAAATTCACAAGCCCAACTCGACGATGCTTTTATCGAACACCTGACCATCCCTACTAAGACCGCCTTTGTCAGCCCAGAAAAAATCGCTGCCAACCGTGAAAAATGGCTGCAGGAGTGGACCGAGACAGTGTTGAGGTGAACTCAAAATTTTTCACATCCAGTTATAAGAAATATGCCCTGCATACTTTATGGCTGGCTCCTCTGGCTTTCTTAGGATTGTTCTATTTTTATCCCATGGGGAGCATTCTTGAGATCAGCTTTTCACGGACAGAAGGCAGTCAGGCGACTCCTTTCATCCAGGCGCTGGCGTCTGAAAGGGTGCGCAGGGTGCTTGGCTTCACATTCTTCCAGGCATCCCTATCAACTGCTCTGACGCTGCTGGTCGGATTGCCGGGCGCGTACCTGTTGGCGCGCTATGATTTCAGGGGAAAATCTCTGCTGCGCGCACTTACCGGCATCGCTTTCGTATTACCAACACTAGTGGTTGCCGCGGCATTCAATGCCTTGCTGGGGCCGCGTGGATGGGTAAATGTCGGATTAATGGAGCTATTTGACCTAACACAGCCTCCAATTCAGTTTATTAATACGTTCAGTGCGATTCTGATCGCTCATGTTTTCTACAATACTACGATCGTCTTGAGGATGGTGGGTGATTATTGGTCGCATATCGATCCTCGCATGGGTCAGGCAGCTCAAGTACTGGGTGCCAACCGGCTACAAACGCTGCTGCGGGTGATATTGCCTCTGTTAATGCCAGTAATAATCACAGCAGCATTACTGGTGTTTATTTTCAATTTCACGTCCTTTGGGGTAATCCTGGTGCTAGGAGGACCTAGATTTGCAACATTAGAAGTAGAAATCTATTACCAAACCGTCAGTCTATTTAATCTTCCACTTGCCGCAACCCTATCCATCTTACAACTAGCCTGCACCCTGATCCTGATGATCATATACACACGACTATCAGCCAAATTAACCCGCCCACTGTCGCTGCGACCGCGCAAGTACACGCAACGTAAGCTAACAAGCTGGCGAAGCAAGTTACTGGCAGCACTTCTGGTGATCATGCTGCTTGGTATGTTAACCGCGCCTTTGATCGCCCTAGCCGCGCGCTCTTTCACTCGCCTCGATCCAGAACCAGGACAGCATGCTTTTTTTGCCTCTGGTCTGACACTTGATTTCTATAAAGAACTCACAATAAACCGCCGTGGATCGCTATTTTATGTCTCCCCACTAACAGCAATCGCAGTCTCGACTGGTTATGCCGCAACGACTGTTTTCCTGGCTCTTGCGCTTGGATTGCCTGCCGCCTGGGCATTAGCGCGCAACTCGAATTCGAGATTCAATCGATTCATCGATCCGATCATAATGCTGCCGCTGGGTACTTCAGCAGTCACTTTAGGACTGGGGTTCATCGTTGCATTTAACCGTCCACCATTCGACCTGCGTGCGTCGATCTTGCTGATACCATTGGCGCACACACTGGTGGCGTTACCTTTCGTCGTCCGCAGCCTGACGCCTTCACTTCGCAGTATCCGACCTCGCTTACGACAGGCCGCTCAGGTGATGGGCGCCTCCCCGATACAGGTCTTTCGCCATATTGATTTACCGATGGTCGGGCGGGCGTTGTTAGTTGCAGCTACGTTCGCTTTTGCTATATCATTGGGGGAATTCGGGGCGACTGCTTTGATTGCACGACCCGAGTATCCCACAATTCCAATCATGATATATCGCTTTATCTCCCAACCAGGCGCGTTGAATTACGGGCAAGCTCTAGCATTAAGCACAATATTAATGGCAGCGACAGCAGCGGGAATGCTGGCTATCGAACGATTCCGCATCGCTGATGTGGGAGAGTTTTAAAGCATCTAAGAAAATTTCTACTTAGACAGATTACACTTGATGAATGGTCTCCAGATTGCAAACATCCATAAGTCGTTTGGCGAAATAAGCGCCCTCGCCGGAATTACTTTCGACGTTGTATTGGGTGAGATAGTGGCGGTTCTAGGTCCCAGCGGGTGTGGGAAGTCAACCCTGCTTGCGGTTATTGCTGGTCTTGAGACCCCCGACCAAGGTGAAGTGCTTTGGGATGGGAAAATCCTCACAGAAGTTCCAACTCATCGACGCGGCTTTGGATTAATGTTCCAGGATTTTGCCCTCTTTCCACACAAGGACGTTTTCCAAAACGTCGCGTTTGGCTTACAAATGGTTAAGATGACAGAACCAGAGATCAAAGAACGGGTCGAGGAAACACTTCAATTGGTAGGGCTGCCTGGTTTTGAGAAGCGGGATGTCAACACTTTATCTGGTGGAGAAGGACAACGTGTGGCGCTGGCGCGTTCTCTAGCCCCTTATCCCCGTCTGCTGATGCTCGATGAACCGCTCGGTTCCCTGGACCGCAATCTTCGAGAAAGGTTAGTGCTCGATCTAAAGTCGATCCTGCAAAAGAGCAGCCAGACTGCCCTATATGTAACCCACGATCAAGAGGAGGCTTTCGCAATCGCGGATCGTGTTGTTGTGATGAATGCGGGTCAAGTCGAACAATTCGACACTCCTGAGCGAATATACCGCCAACCGGCATCCATCTTTGTGGCTCGATTTCTTGGTCTGACCAACCTCATCCAGGGAAATGTACGCCAGCATGGGGATACACGCATAGTGGATACTGCGATCGGTGAATGGTCGTTTAATGGAGACTACTGTGGCGAAGTGACTGTATTGATAAGACCCGATTCAGTCCATTTGAACGCAGGTAGTAAATGCCAATTGTCTGGGATTATGTCCGAATTATCTTTTCGCGGTGCTACCTGCCGGATAGTCATAAACGTGAACGGCGTCCCCTTTACCTTCGAATTACCTTCTCACATGGACCTGCCACGGGAAGGAGAAAACATTCAATTGTGCTTTGATCCTGAAGAAGCGATACAATTATTTCCAAAATCCAATTAAGAACCACATGACAATCACTGCTGATAGTCAAACCAGCCATTCACGTAAATTAAGAAAAACGACCATGTGTTCACCTGTGTAAAAAATGATGACAATCGAAAAAAGTCCGGGTAACTCCGTCACGGTCAAAAAATTGGACCTCGAGAATAAGGAAACCTGGCGCTATAAAGGACGTGTTCTGGCTCGCGATGACGGAAGCATCACGCTGGAGGCGTTTTTCGACCGTGAAGATATACATTTTCACGGGATTTTTCTAGGCAAGGGTGACCGCTTTGTTGAAACTTATTACACAGATCGCTGGTACAACATCTTCGAGATACACGCCAGAGACAATGACCAACTGCGGGGTTGGTATTGCAACATCAGCTTACCCGCTAATATTCACGCAGACGTTATTTCTTATATTGATCTGGCTCTCGATTTACTGGTATTCCCGGATGGCAGACAGATAACACTGGATGAAGGTGAATTCAACAATTTAGACCTGACACCAGAGATGCGAGAAAGTGCCCTCTCAGCTCTTGAGGAATTAAAAGTATATTTTAGCAAAATGTTATTATCTGGGAATTCCAGTCAAGGTAATTAGACAAAGTGCCAACTCTGAGTTAGCGTCTGGTTACTCTCTGGGAGTATACATTCCATTTCTAGTACAAAGACATAATACGGATTTATGTCAACATAATACTTATCTATGTCAGCATGATTCTGATGTATCCCATACTGAGGAGTCCTTCGTGGTCCTTCTCTGCGCTCAGGACAAGCCTCACTAATGACATTTTATCTAATTCAATGAGACAGAGTACTGGTTATCTGAATGAATAAAATAACTATTTCAGTGAACCTGGTCGTATCCGGCAAGGGACAAATATTAAAAGCTGCTACCAATAACAGTTCATAAAATTGATAAAGTTCCCAGATTCATGACATATCCTTCAAAGATCTCATCGCCATAAAACCAACCCAACCCTATTATCGCTGAAAAAGTGCAGCAGCAACACAATAAAATCAGAACCACCAGGATAATAATTAATGTCCGGTTGCTTTTTGTACCAGGTTCTTCAGTAACTGCGTATGAATTCGACGTTCCCAACTCTTCAGTCATTTTCTCCTCCATATTGTTTTTCTATAAAAGCTGATAATTAATAAAGTTCAGACGATGGCACTTATTATGACCGGTAGCAGTGACCACGAGCCTTCAGAAAATATGCCAAACGGAATCAAACATGCGGGAATCGTGAGGATAAATCCAAATACACAACATCCAATTATCGCCAACCCTATTCCAACCCAACCCGTGATAATACCTGCCGTGGCCATGCCGTCGCCACCCAGGGTACCCATGCTTTCCTTTATCTCATTTCTGGCAGAATAGCCGGTTATCAATGCTACGATACTGCCAATAAGCGGGAAAAAGGTCAACCCTAGAATCCCGAAAATCAAACTTACTATTGCCGTTCCGCTGTTTGGAACTGCTTGTGGGACACCGCCAGGCAGGTCTTGGCTTGACATCTTATTTCCTCCTATCTCTGATAGCTAATTAACACTTTGAAGGTTTTTTGATCTATTCCAGAATATTCGTCCTATCCAAATTGAGATACCGAGGAGAATCAAACCTAAAATAATCGGTATCAGGATGGCGAGGAGGGAAGTAATCGTAGAGATGGCATCTTCCAAAATGCTTACCGGCACATTGCCTGCCCCACCTGTTGTGGCAGTCACTACAGGGCGGATCGCGACTGATTTAACCGTATGCACTCCGCCTGCTACCAGCACCCCAGAAATCATCGAAAGCACCGGATGGACATCGGTGAGAACCTGAGCGCTGGCAGCGAACAAGATTGCGCCTGCCACTGGACGTACGAAGGTCTGAATAATATCGTTGGCGTGGTTTACAGCCGGTGCCTTGTCGGCAATAACCTCTATCAACAACAATATGACCAGAAGACCGATCACCCAGGGGGATGATAATGTATCCCAGGGTGGATTAAGTTTCAGAAGATCGGTATAACGCGCCAGAAGCGCCACCATGAGAAGGGGAATGTATGCATTTAAACCCGCACTTGCTGAAAGACCAAACGCGGAAAAAACACCGGCTACTAATTCCATAGATACCTCCTAATTTATTAATAAATATGGTTATCCCAAATGGAACCCTTCCCAGGTACCCGTAACGAGATAACGCAAAAAATCCAGCAAGGCTATCTGCACTAAAGCCAGTCCAAAACCAGCGATTGCTGGAAAGAGCAATTGACTTACTGATACATACCGGTTTTCATATCGAAAGATCATCAACACTACCATAGTATAAATGATTGTCAGTAAAAAGACCACACCAGCGGCGCTGATCAAAGCCAGCGGGTACAGGACGAATGGGTTTTCAGTAAGGACAACTAAATCCAATATCAGTGCACAAACAACCAGAACAGCCAGCGAGCGAATCCCTGGCAGCGCCGGATCACCATCCCAATCTGACCAAACAGTCTGGTTAAATGAGGGGAAAATTGCGGCCGCGATGACGATTCCCATTCCTGTACCCGTCAAAAGCCTGATCCAATTTCGAGGTTCGTAAACCGAAATCTCGATTGGGAAAAAGGAAAAGAAGGAATTAGCGCCATCAAGGATAAAAGCGATCACAAAAATACCAAGGAAAACCATTACACGCCAGGGAGGTACTCCCGCTTTTCGACGACTTGTTATCGCCTGATAAGTTAAACCGAGTACAGCGCCAAGATACATACCCGAACAACGAGCACATAACGGCATTTGATGGTCACCGAGATGGAACGAACGGGTATCAATACGGTGGCAGACTGCGTACCCAATCGCGTATGCTTTGCCCAGCAACCCTTCTGGAGTGTTGAAAAGCCAGCCCAGAAATAATAAGCCTACTACCAGTGGAATTAACCCCTTCCATGGAAAAGGATGGGGTCTGATGATTTCTTTTACCTTCTGCATAAGTATAGATTATAGGTTTTTTTGGCCAAAACGCAAGAAAGAGATACTAATTACCGACCAGAAAACTTAAGTGTTAAGAGATAAGCCGGCGCACCTTTTCTTGTTTGTATTCTTGTTTACACGAACGAATTGGCAAAGTTCCTCAAATGCGGTATGATTAGCGTTTGGAATATCCCAAAAGCAGGTTACGGAGATAATATCATGACAAAACGTCTAACTTTTCTATTAATCTTGGTCATACTTCTGGGCGCATGCAATATGCCCGGTCGAAACCAGGATCCAATAACAGCTACAGTAAACGAGAGTGAACAAACCGCACCGATAGACACACCCAGCCCAATTCCACCAACGGACACGCTGCCTCCTCCAACAGAACCACCATTACCCATTGCTACAGATATCCCTGAAGCCTATGGACCGGATAATTTCCCGCCAGACGTCAATCCTCTGACCGGTCAGAAGGTGAGCAACCCAGCTCTCCTTGAGCGAAGACCACTGGCGGTAAAAGTGCAGATCTTTCCGCGCGGCCAGCGCCCGCCCTGGGGGGTTGCGTTGGCTGATATTGTATATGATTATTATCAAAACAACGGTTTGACACGCTTTCACACCATTTTTCTTGGGACTGATGCCACACAAGTAGGTCCGATCCGCTCAGCTCGTTTGTTTGACGGTCAGTTAATCAATATGTATAAGTCGATCTTTGTCTTCGGTGGAGCAGACTCGCGAATTCTCAGCAGGCTCTACAATGCTACATATTACGACCGCCTGATCCTTGAAGGATACGGGAATTGCCCTCCACTATGCCGTGTCGATCCAAATGGCTATAACATTCTCATGACGAATACCTCACAACTATCAGAATATGCCACCCAGAAAGGCATCCCCAATGACCGCCAAGACCTGGATGGGATGACTTTCAATTCGATCACTCCGGAAGGCGGGGGCACCGGCGGACAAGTCATAGTCCGTTTTTCGATCAGTTCCTACAATCGCTGGGATTTCGACCCTGGCAGCGGACGCTATTTGCGATTTCAAGATATCCAGGAAAGCCAGGATTTCGCTTCCCAAGGCTATGATGCCCTCACCGACCAGCTTACAAACCAGCAGATTGCGGCTGATAATGTGGTTATCCTGTTCGCGGCGCATAAATTCGTAGCCGGATCAAAACCTGGAAAATCAGAAATTGTCGATATAAAACTTGATGGAACTGGACAGGCGATCGCATTCCGAGATGGACAAAAATACGACCTGCAATGGAATCGACCTGAGAGCGCTTCTGTGCTGTACTTGACTTTTCCTGATGGCGCTCCGTATGCGTACAAACCAGGCAACACCTGGTACCAGGTAATTGGAGAATCCTCAACAATGGAAACTCTAGAGGACGGAGCAACCCGATTCCAATTTGCGGTTCCTTGATTTTCTCTGAATGAGCGAAGTGCAGATAGAGTGGATCCAAAATGCTTAGAACAACGATATTGATCGCGTTATTTTTGTTCTTTATCGCCGCCTGTACTACTGACGCTCCACCTGTTGGAACGGTCAGTGAGACCTCAGCACCACAGATAACACCCAGGGACACTGCGACTCAGCTTTCAGTTACCCCCACTCTGACGGAAATGCCTGCTTCCAGCACACCTATTCCGTTCCCAACTGCGAATCAAATACACAAAAACACCGCAGAAAACACTCCCGAGAATATTAATCCCCTCACTGGATTACCAGTTGATGATCCAACCCTCCTTGACCGGCGTCCGATTGCCGTTAAAGTACAGATTTTCCCGCGCGGACAACGCCCCCCCTGGGGTATCTCACTTGCCGATATCATCTACGATTACTATCAGAATAACGGTGTTACGCGTCTGACTGCTATCTTTTACGGGAATGATGCCGAACAAGTTGGTCCCATTCGTTCGGCGCGTTTATTCGACGGGGACATCATCAAAACCTACAAATCGATCTTCGTATTCGGTCTGGCTGACTGGCGAATCTACCAATATTTAAATCGAAGAAGTTACGCAGACCGGTTAGTGGTAGAGAATTATGGGATTTGTCCTCCTCTATGCCGCATTGATCCAGAAGGATACAACCACCTGGTGGTCGACACAGAGGGGCTAACTAAATACGCTGATGAAAACGGTATCCCAAATGATAGACAGAAATTGGATGGAATGCGTTTTGATCCAACTCCGCCTGTGAACGGGGAATCTGCTGAACATATCTTTGTGCGCATCTCATACAGCGCCTACAGCTCCTGGGATTATGATCCAATCAGCAAGAAGTATCTGAGGTCTCAAGACACAATCGAAGCTCTTCCAGGAGAGGAACAACTAGAACCCTTATTTGACCAACTTACCGGCGAACAAATATCGGCTGATAATGTGGTCATTATGCTACTACCGCACAAATTTGCATACCAAACTCAGGCAGGGAAAGGCGAATTATTTAATGTCAGGTTTACCGGGAACGGCGAGGCTTATGCCTTTCGAGATGGATTGAAGTATCACCTTCATTGGAATCGTTCGGATAACAATGCCCCACTGGAGTTAGCTTTCCCAGATGGAACTGTTTATGCATACAGACCGGGCAACACCTGGTACCAATTGATCGGAAAAACATCGAAAGTCGAAACCTTCAAGGATGGAACATCCCGATTTGAATTCAATGTTCCATGATAGAACATCACTCCCCTATCATTCGTCACACATATCACAGATAATCCGCTAATATGCGCCAATAGCCGCTAATACTGTGTCTCACGCCCCAGGATCATGAGGGATAGAGCCAGGGCGCGGCCTGCCTCTTCCAGGTTCTCTGCAGAAATATTCTCCAGGGCATCTGAGGGTAAGCGCGAATGCTCTCCCCAACCTTCCCAAAAGAGACGAACCACGGGGGCTTCCTGCCCGCTCTGGCTGGAAGCACTGCCATCGTTGTAAATCACGCTGATATCGATGGTCTCATCCGAGCGTACGACATCCGTGCCCATAAGCTTGGTCGATCTCTCAAAGAGCTGCGCCAGGCGCAAGCTGCCCCCAGCTGAGACCTCCAAACCTTCGCCTGAGCCTCCCCCCAGACCTCGTAACTTGACAATTGCTTCTAGCTTAAAGTTAGAGAAACCCGTTCTGGCTTGCAGGAATTTATTCACGTCCGGGTCAATGACTGGCTCTCCTCCATCCAGACCTTCCCCGCTATAAGCCACAAAGAGGAATGACCGGTATGGCTGGTAATCAGTTTCCTGCAGAACCCGGATGGCTTCCAACATCACGGCTACAGCACTGGCGTTGTCATTTGCTGCTGGATATACACCTTCAGGACCAATCGGTGGGCTATCATACTGAGCCATAACTACAACCAATTGCTGGTCTAAACAGTCTACGCAATACTCATAACCAAAAGATCCAGGAATTAAACCAATGACATTCTTAACCGTAGATTTTCCTACCAGTGTCCCGTCTATTTTCATGTTTACTTTCGTCTCTAATGGTAATTCAAACACCTCTTCCAGGGCAAGTTCATCGCTGAGCTTACGTAAATCGGATACAGTGTAGTCTGATCCTGCCATTAAGCGTTCTGCCATTTGCTCTGATATCCACATGTATGGGTCTTCTTCACCAGTAAATTCTCCAGTAAAGAGATCCATCTGCCCTCCCGTACGACCCGATAGGGTAAATCTGCGACCCAATAAATCAGGGTTGTCGGTCACCACAAGTAATCCATCTTTGGGAACATTTGCCAGAATCCAGGCTTCGCGATCTGAATATATCAGTAAGATTTCTCCCGAAAAGTCGGCCCGTCGCAGCTCCGCGTAGCTTCTTCGCAAAACGCCAGGTTGGCTGTGTATAATTTTCCCCAGAGCGATGAAGCGCACTGGAGCTCTCGCTTCCCCTGCAGTCATGTTGCGACCCGGATAGGCAGCGTAGTCCATACCGTAAACCGGTGTTGCTCCACCATCTTCAATCATTAAGATGGGTTCTGAGTCCAGTTTTTCATAAGAGCGAGAACGTTCCTGGAAGAAAGAGAGGCGTTCACCAGCGGTTTGTACCCCCAATTTTTCAAACTCAATGGCGGTATATAAGGCAGCCAAGTCGGTGCCCGGAGAACCCAAGGCGCGGCCGTACATAGACGGGTCTGAAAGCATTGAGGCGTGGTACAGCGCTCGCTGTCCATCAAATTCTCCAGCTTGCTGACGATAGAACAGCATGGCGCCGCTGTTAACGCTCACCCAGTTGTAACCCAACACGCCAACTAATACCAGGAGCACGGTGTAACGGTTAATGATACGGTTGAGCAGTGGGTTACCTTCTTCAACCAAACGCCGGATTCCTTCTCCAAATAAGTTGAAGCTCAGGATTGCCACGAAGAAAGCCATCATGACGTAATATCCGGTCCAGGGATAGCCGCGCGCAAGTATGCGGATGTTGCTCAGAAGGGCTCCCCACTCGGGAACGTCGGAATAAAGCATTTTTGTGGTCGGCAGATCAATCATTGAGCCGCCGCCGATGAAAATACTGATAAAGCCCAATTCACCGAGCAACATAAGCACGGCGCCCGTCTCCAAAGCGGCTAAGGAGATCAGAGGGGAGAATGTGTTCGGCAGTACATGGCGAGTGATGATTCGCATTGAACGGGCGCCTGCGGCTACAGCGCTTTCAATAAAGAGCTTGGGGCGGATGGTAATCACTTCACTACGGACGAACAGCATAATTTCGCCCCAGCCGACCAGGCATAAAGCAATTACGAATGATTGCATACCCTGGCGGATACCAATAGCCAGGATCAGGATCATGGTCAACAAGAGGGTGGGGAAAGCAGAGAGGATTTCAGCCAGACCGACGATAGAACGGTCGAGCAAACTGCCATTGGTCCAGCCGGCGACAGCGCCCAACACAAAACCGATCAGGAGACGAGCTGAGACTGCGAGCATAGCTAGGGTGAGGGTTTGTTGGGCGCCAGCCAGAATGAGACTCATGATGCCGCGCCCCAGGGCATCCGTTCCCCAAGGGTAAGTTTCGTTAGGAGCGAAAGGAGGGGGCATGAGCTGCCCGTCGATCTTGACCAAACCCTGGGTGTGATAAGGGTTATTGGGCGCTAGAACTGGACCGAAGAGGACAATTGCAAGAAGAGCAGCGACCATCAGTCCCCCTACAATCAGGGGAAAATTCCTGAGGACGGCTAACCATGCGCCGCGCATGCTGCGAGATGTAGCAGGGGCTTCAGACGCCTGGTCTGGGTTTAGTTCAGCGATGTTGTAATGGGTTTCTTGCTGGGGTTGGCGGGGTTTGAACAGGTTGGTGATGTGGTTGTCCTTCAACAGGTCAAGCAGACCAATCCAGGTGCTTTTGAGACCTTCCAGGAGATTACCCCTTTCGCTGGAGGAGATGTGTTCGGGTTTACCCAATAAGCGCGGGTCGATGAAACGATAGCCGAGTTCCAGCAGCAGGTTAACCAGAATGAAAACTATCCCCAAGCAGAGAGTGAGACCGATGACCAGGTTGGTATCCTGCTGGGCAATGCCCTTTAGCAGGGCGACGCCCACTCCGAACCATCCAAAGTAGAGCTCGACCACCGGGAGGCTGCTCAGGGCAAAGCGCAGTGAAACCCCGATAGTGGTGAGGATAGGGATGGCGGAATTTCGTATAATATGGACAGCCAGGATTTGGTAGCGGTGGACGCCTTTGCTGTAGGCAGTGCGCACGTAATCCTGGCTCATGACCTGGCGGATGGAAACAAAGGTCATGCGGGTGATCTGGGCAACAGGGCGGGCTGCGAGAACAAGCATGGGCAAAATGATATGAGCATCCCAACCGAAGCCTCCCACGGGGAGGACATGGTGTCCCAGCTTGCGGGTTATAGATATGACCGCCCATTGCAGCAGGAAAGCAGCGAAGAAGCTGGGGATGGAGATTCCGATAGTCGTAAGGATCAGGATTCCTAAAGAACGTTGAGAGCGGTTGAGGGCTGACCTTATGCCCAGAGTGATCCCGACCAGGGAGGCAAACAGGAGAGATGAGCCCAGTAAGGCAAGGCTGCGGGGCAGCAGCTCCCGGATCACCTCAGTGACTGGTCGTGGAATCATAGTTATGCTGCCGGCAGTGGTCATACCCATATCGCCTTGGAGCAGGCGTTCGACATATGCGATGGTGTCAGGGATGGCGGTTCTGAAAGCGGAGGAGAAATCGGCGCCGCTCGCCATATCCAAACCCAGATAGGAGAGGAAGATGATAAACAGCAGCACCAGGACACCGAAAACAAGGCGTTGACCTATGAATGCGAGAGGCTCCAGGATGGAATCTTTTAGAGGAGACCAGGAGGTGGATTTGAGCGTAATTTTTGGCGCGCGGGAAAGTCCGGAAAGTTTCATTCCAATCCCAATATTACATTATTTTAAATGAGTGCAACAACACTATAAATAATATACGATCCTGTGTTACTAACAGTTCAACATTGTAAACTAACCTCCCGCGGGTTCCATATTACTTCGATAGACAAATCGCTCAAGATAGGACATCACTTCCCCGCCTTACTAACCTTCCGCGGGTTTCATATTATTTCGATAGACAAATCGCTCAGGATAGAACACCACTTCCCCGCCATTGATCAGAAGTAACCCGCGGGAGGTTTCGGTTTCCTAACCTCCCGCAGGTTCCGTATTACATCGAAAGACAAATCGCCCGGGATAGAACACCACTTCCCCGCCATTGATCAGAAGTAACCCGCGGGAGGTTTCGCTTTCCTATCCTCTCGCGGGTTCCATATTACATCGATAGACAAATCGCCCAGGATAGAACACCACTTCCCCGCCATTGATTAGAAGTAACCCGCGGGAGGTTGGGCGATCGGCTTGAACGGGTTTGTTGGACGGATTTTATCAAACTGTGCTATTTGATTCTCGTTCAAGGATGACCCGTTTACGTTCAATTCCCCAACGATAGCCTCCCAAATCGCCATTGCTGCGCACCACGCGATGACACGGAATAGCAATCGCAATATTATTTGATGCGCAGGCTTGCGCCACAGCCCGGGCTGCTTTTGGATTGCCAATTTGTTTGGCTATTTCTGCATAACTTGCGGTTGAGCCGGGTTGAATGTTTTGCAAAGCAGCCCAAACTCGTCGTTGGAAGGCTGTGCCTTGAACATCAAGCGGAAGCGCAAACCCTTGTTCCGGCGCTTCCAGGAATGCAAGCGTTTGAGCAATAATTGTTGTGAATGTTGTATCATTGTCCTGTGATTTCGCCTCTGGAAAGTTGGTTTTTAAGCGCGTTTGCAGGATTTCCGACGTATCGCCAAAATCAATTTTGCAAATACCTCGTTCTGTAACGGCTACCAACACCCATCCCAGATAAGATTGAACAATGGCATAACGGATAGATATGCCTTCCCCACCCTTTTGATATTCTGATGGTTTCATACCCAACGATTTTGTCGCTGTTTCGTAAAAACGGCTGCCTGACTCATACCCGGCATCATAAATGGCTTTTGTAACCGTTGAATTTTGTCGTAAATTACTGCGTACACGGTTCAACCGTTTTTCCATTGCATACTGCTTGGGTGTGACACCAACGGTTTTCTTGAATAGCCGATGAAAATGATAGGAGCTTAAGCCCACAGCATCGGCAAGTTGATTTAATGACGGCTCTTGTTCCGCTTCTTCAATTATTTTGCAAGCGTGAGCGACCGCATCAACCGCTGTAATTAGCGCATTGGAAGTTTGGGGCGCGCAGCGTTTACATGGTCGAAAACAAGCTTCTTCAGCCATTTGCCAGTTATCAAAAAACCGCACATTTTCTCGATTAGGCATACGCGAAGGGCATATTGGGCGACAGTAGATGCCGGTTGTCACAACGCCATACACAAAAACGCCATCAGCTTGTTGATCTCGCCGCACCAATGCTTCCCATCGGGCAAGTTCGGTTGAGAATATTTCTGAATGTTCTATAAGCTGCCCCAATCAAAGTTGTTTGAGCGCGGCATTGAGCGCATTTACTAAAAATGTTACATCATCAGCTTTTGTTCGGTAACTGGTTATACAAGCGCGAAGGGCAGGGGTGTGCTTACGCAAGAGCGTTCCGGAAATCCATACATGTCCCTGAGTATAAAGCCGATCTAACAAAGCAGATTGCTGTTGTGAGGCAAGCCGAGGGTGGGAGAAACAAACAACAGGCAAGGGCGTATTGTTTAAAATCTCCCAGCCATTTTCGATAAGTTTGTGGCGCAGTAGCTCACCCATATCTGCTTGATGTTCAATTTGTTTCGCCAACTTTTCGCCGCCAGCCTCCGCTATTGTCATAAATAACTTCAGCCCAATAAAGCGACGAGACCATTGTATTGTGGTTGTATAAGGATCAATTGTGCCTCCCGTTTTATGAGGCATATACGTTGCGCCAACGCGAAATGTCTGGGATACGCTCATCTTATGTTTGCAAAAGAACATCCCCGCGCCCATTGAAACGGAAAACCATTTGTGGGCGTCGCAGGTAATCGAATCTGCCAATTCAATTCCGCGCAAATAACTTCGTAGGCGTGATGACATAACCGCCGCCCCACCCCAGGCAGCATCCACGTGAAACCACAATTGCCCTTCCTGACAAAAGGCTGCTATTTCCGGCAGTGGGTCAATTACGCCAGCGCTGGTTGTCCCTGCTGTCCCCACTACCATAAATGGTTTACATCCCGCCGCCATATCTTCTTTAATTTGCACAGACAATGCACTCATATTTAGCTTTAACTGATCATCAACTGGAATAACTCGTAACGATTTTCTACCAAGCCCTGTAAAATGGGCGATTTTAGCAAAGGAGTCATGCGCTTCTTCTGATAGGTAAATCAATGGCTGCGCTTTTAACACTTCAAGCAATCCCTCGTCGCCACAATTTGGAAAATGGTGGGTGAGGGCTGCCAACACCGCCGATAAATTCGCCTCCGCACCGCCTGTCGTAAAGTTGGCGTGACTAGCGTATGGGTCAAAACCAAAATAAGGCAATAAATATCTAAGGGTAAACTGTTCAATTTCATTCGCTGCCGGCGCGTGTGACCAAACTGCCAGTTGTGGATTATAAAGTGCCGCAAGCGCATCTGCAACAATAGAAGCAAGGTTAGCCGTTGGATTGAATAAACCAAAATAACGTGGATGCGTAGTTTGGAGACTCCAATTACGCATCATATCGGCAACATCGGCGATAACAGTTTCTAATGGCGTTTCTTTATCAAACTTGTAATGCTCTGCCAGATGAGTACGAATTATTTCGGGAGTAATATCCGTAGTTACAAGGATATCTGGCACTTTTGTGTAGAAATCACCAACCTCTGAGACCAGTTTATCTAGAATGGATTGCAAAACAACTGTTTTTTGAGAAGAATGCATACAAACCTACAAATAATAGATTTTAATTACCATTATAAGGCTTGTGCGCTAAAAAAAAATATCCGTTTCTTGCTCTCTAATTCAAGTAGATAAAGTATCCGCCCAACGGTTTGCGGTTCATCCGCCATCGATTCTGACAAGATTCGCGTCAATAACCAGAACGTTTGCTGGCAGAACGCACCACGCTTACCCGCGCCAAAGGCGGTCGGTTGAAATCGCTTGTTAGCCCGCCTCTGATTTTGAAACGAACAACCTCTCGCCGGATGAACCGTTGCTAGCGGTTCTGCAGCCTGTAAGGAATTCCCCAAAAAGTATCGCTGCCAATAATTCCCTCTATGGCTAGCCTATCCTGGTGAGATGCATACCAAATAATCAAATCTGCTCGACCAGGACAAGCCGATACGTCAATATCTACTCCCACAAATCCAAGATTTACTTGTTCAATCGCTCGAATCGTATCTTGATGTTGTTCCACAATCCTGCTCACTTCCGCTTCTGTTGGCAATTTTTCACACGTCAAGTAATGGTTCTTGTTGTCCAAAACGAAGTTGTCGTAAGCGCGGCGAATGATATTTGTCTGCGCTTCTATGGCGAGTGCGCCAAGACAGACGACCACAATAACTATGACAATGACTCTGATGCTCAAAGGTTTGCTCATTGCAATTGCTCCTGCTGGACAAGCTGTAGCGGGCTAACGGATGGCGCATCAGCCGCCGCCAGGAGGAGGCAGCTTGCAAGTCAGCGGCTGGTCAGCTTCATCCGCTTGTCTCAGATCGAAACGCTCTAAAACCCGCTGCTTTTCTCTCGGCGCAGCCGAGTCAGCTACAACTGGGGTAGGTACATGCTTTCACTTGGATAGCCAACTTTCTCTGACGGCCCTACTTTAGCCCTAACTTTTTCCCTTCTGCCAACAATCGAATCGATTCTTTGATTCTTTTCTCTTTTGTCTCTTGTCGTTTGGCTACTTCGATCCATCCAAGATACTGCTTCTGATAGGTCGGCGCCAATTTTCTAAATGTTTCATGTGCTTTCTTGTTCTTTCTCAGTGCCTCTGCAAACTCTGCTGGCATCTCAAATATCAACTTTGGTTTTTGCACCGGATTGTCCCAATTGCCAGTCCGCTTTGCAGCTTCCACCTTCTGCAGCCCATGTTCCGTCATCAATCCCTCTCTAATCAGCTGCTCAACGCGCGTTTTGTTCGAGGGTGACCACTTGCTGCTTTCATTTCTCGGCGTGAACTTTCTGGCATATTTTGTGTCATCCAATTTCTTGATGATACTATCAACCCACCCATAACACAGCGCTTCTTCTACTGAAGCGCCATACTCAACGAACGTTTTGCCTGTCTTCTTCTTATAATAGACCAGCCATACTTCTGCCTCTTTATCATGATTGGCAGCGAGCCATGCTCTCCATTCTGCTCGATTTTTTACTACGACTGTTTTCATTTTTCTTGTCTCCGCATTTGCTTCTTCATGCTCCTAACGGTGTGTTATGCGATTTTGGTAGTTTTCATTGGGACCCAACCACAAGAGCCATCGCTTTTTTCAACCCATCCCCAGTCATTCAGCTCATAGTGCATGGTTAATTCATCTCCTACGCAAGTATCTAACTCTTTGGCCGAATAATCTTGCCTTGCTACTGCCTTATCGGTCCCTTCTTTTACCTGAAGATATTGCATTGGAGCCCAACCTTGATTCCCTTCGTTGGACGTAACCCAGATCCAACCTTCGAACTCAGTGTCTTTCTTCCCTGTGAGTATGCATTCACCTTTCTTAAAGCTAATGGGGTGGGGATAACTTGATTTGTGTACTTCTACAGCTATAAGTTTCATTGAAATTCTCGCATAACGGGTGCGTGTGCGGCTAGGCGTTCGTAGCCCTGAACAATCTTTGCTCGTAACCAACCTTGAAAAATCGCGCCGTTAACTTCTCGGCGCAGCCGAGTCACCTGCATACAGGGTTGGGCGTAGAACAGAGCGGAAAAGTACACAGTTTTTGAGAAGGAAACAATGATAAACATACTAACATACTATATTTTGCATCATTTTCCTTCAGTGCAGAGGCATTGCTACATGCGAACCAAGCCCATGAATTAGACATATGCAATTATTTATCCCATGTTTCTGCCACGTATTGGTTAATCTACATTCGCTATAGATTGCTCTCACTCAACACGCCTAATGAACTTGTCCTTGTCCACCTTTTACGTATTTTCAACCGCATCTAACACATTTTCCAATAATTGCTATTCTCGTCCAAATGAGATCTACCGTTCTCGTCATCCCAATAGTCATATTGAAATGTAGGCAAATCCCAAACCTTAAGAAAATAAAGTATCATCGCCATGCTATTCGCACACAGTTTTATCCCTGACCAACTATATGTTGATCTGAAGTATTTGTCCCCAACTCCACTCTCACAATCGCGAACGCATTCATGCTTTTTGCGAGCATGACTAATCCGGTATTTATATTTCAAATCAGAGACCCGATTCAATCCTTCTTCAATAGCACAAAAAGATTTGTGTTCCTGCGCATTTCAGATATCGGGATTTGCAAAAGCATCAAAAAGAGTCTCACTCATTCTTTCCGCTGGATTTTGTTTTTTGTTCATACCACTTCCATTGACGAATTTTGAGAGTAAAACAACTACACCCAACGGGCGCCGTTCACCCGCCACGCCGAGTTTGCAGTGCTTACACCACTTCAAGACCTCCGACAAATGCAAAGAATCGCCGATACTACTCGCGCCGGAGGCGCGGTCGGCTGGTAGGGTCAGGGAATGGCGCCTTGGACTTAGATGAGGTAGACCCGTTGCTCTCTGTTTCCGGGAAACTCCGTTTCCATAAGAGTGCCTCATTACAAACACCATATCCTAGTTTCCATTCCCAACTACTTCGAATTGTACGTGAGGTTTTCCCTCACACAGCTCTCCGACAACCTTCTTCCTAAGGCATGCACAGTTCCAATTCCGATACCTTGTTTAGGCTTTCCACATCAAGCCACTATCTTCTCTTTCCATGCTTGGCTCTCCGGTATAGTCTTGTGCTGACCTTCTCGTGAGTATTCTATGGGTGGAATTGGCCTTTCGGCATGCACCATCACTTACAGTTTCGCTCAACTTGGTTGAAGTAGGACCCCTTCCCTCCTATAAGGTTGTGTTGTCCTTATCATCTTCAGTGTCGGGTCGGAGGAGGCGCCCCGAAAAGGGCTAGCCTCCGTCCGCCGCTCAAACCCAGCGTGCGGTTTTCCCGCACTGGGCTTTCACAAAGGTGCGCTTTGAGTGCGTCTTCAAGGAAGGAATTAATGACACCAAATTTACAAGCCCAAACTCGCACAACCTGGCGTTGGGCAGTTCTTTCCAGCCCTTGCACCGCCAGTGCTTGTAGCGATGCGCCCAGATGCGGCGCACAATCCAGCGGTCCAATTGGTTGAAGCACTTGCGAATGTGGGCTTTACAATAGTATTGCCCCCAGCCGCGAATGACCGGGTTGAGCTGCTCTATCAACTCATGGGTTGTTACCGGCGCTTTGCGTCGGGTCCGCCTGCGGATCTGGTCTTTGAAGTGTTGGATTGACTTCTCTCGTGGATAGGCATACAGACTGCCAGTCATCGCTCCGCTGCGGATCTTCCCAGAGGCAAGTTTCAGCGGGCGTGTTTCCCGCTTGATCTTGTATCCCAGGAATTCGAACCCCTGACTGATTTGTTTTATTCTCGTCTTCGTCAGGTTCAGTTCCACCCCTAGTGTCGTCAGTACCCGCTTGGCAGCCATCAATGCGGCTTTCGCTTCCCGGGCACTTCCACAGGTGATTACCCAATCATCCGCATAGCGTGTCAATTGATAGCCCAGTCGTCGCATCTCCCAGTCAAACGGCGTCAGCAGGATGTTGCTGTGGAGAGGTGAGATCACGCCTCCTTGCGGAGTTCCTCGTTCAGTTGGGGTCCACTGCCTTTCGGTCATACAGCCAGCCTTCAGCATGCTTTCAATCAACCGCAGCACTCGGCCATCTGCTATCCGTTGGGCGACCAGGGTCACCAGCTTTTCGTGGTCTACCGATCCAAAGAAATCTTTCAGATCTGCGTCCACGATCCACTCGTACCCGTTTTCCAGCTCTCGCCAGATCTTCCGCAGCGCATCCTTGCTGGATCTTCCTCTCCGGTATCCGAAGCTGGCATCATCGAATACCGGCTCGAAGATCGGTTCCATTCGGTTTAGGATCGCCTGCTGGCATACCCGATCGTAAACAGTCGGTATTCCAAGAGAGCGATACTTCCCCGGCTGTCCAGCCTTAGGGATTACCTGTCGTCGCACCGGCTGGGGATGGTAGCTGTCTTGCTTGAGCTCTTCATGAAGCCTGTCAAGATGTTCATCTAACTCTCTCTCGAACGCTTCAATGCTTTGCCTATCCACACCACCAGCCCCACGGTTCCGACGCACCTTCTCCCAGGCCAGTTCCAAGTTCTTCCGCTTGTAACTCTTGTCAATTAATGAGTGGACCTTCCTTTCGCCTGCCGGATTGAGCCAGTCCGCAAGTCTCCTCGGACGTTGAATTCTGGGTTTTTCTCTTAGGGAACTTATCCGCTCCATCATCCTTACTCACTTGCAGGCTTTCTCGTTCCAGCCACCTTTGCCAGCCGCCTTCCCCAGCCCTCTCAGCTGCCTCTCATGGAGGTCATGCAGCTTTCACTGCACTTCTGGTACTATTCGGCTGTCCGACTACTCGCCGTGCATCGCTTCCCTTTTCGCTTTTCCACTTATAGGGTTGCTTTTCCTGCTGCCACCCAGGAACAGGACGAGTTCTCCTGGGGTCACGCTTAGATCTTCCGTACCGTGCCATCCGCAAACACCTTGGTACGATGGGTGGATGAGTTACGCCTTCGCCTCCAAAGTGCAGGCTCGACCTTGTCCCATCTTTGGCCGACCGGTTCGTCTTTCTTTTCGACTACGGCCCGGTACTTCTCCGCAGGCCCTTCAGATCCCACTTCACAGTGGGCACCCTGCCCTCCGGCGTTTCCACCGGCCAGCGAGGCATTACCCCCGCTTTTGGATATGACGCCCCTCATCTGAGCGTCAGAGGGACTTTAACCCTCCTGATCTATGCGCTGCCCAGCGCACACTTCGGCCTCGGCTGACTTCTCATCCGGCCTCCTCCAGGATTTCACTTCTCCAGCTTATAGCAGTCCTTACAATGGACGTGGGCCATTGACCGTATGAGACCTCTCCTGTTCCATCGCCTACTTTCTACGATGCGAAGCATCGCCGATTCGATGCATCGCCGATGCGCTGTATCGCCAACATTCCGCTCTCCCTACGCCCGAGGGTTCTTCACGGCTGCTTTTCAGGCTCTTCGCCGCTTCCTTGGTCTTCGCTCTCGCTGACAAGCTCGGCTCCCTCTTGTTCCCTTTCGGGCTAACCTTTTGACGCTGCCAAGCTTGCTCGCAAGCCATTCACTTTTTGTTACGGGCTGTTGTTTTGCACTCCTTTCTCAGGAAGTTACATCGCTTCAGCACACCCGGTCTCCCGGAAGCAAAGGCTAGAATTTCCACCCAGATGCCTACAACGTAGCCTCCGGCTTGCAAGCAAGCAAAACAGTTACCACGACCGGACTTTCACCGGTTAGCAGTCGATAGCTTTCAGGGCACACCAGCAGATGTTATGCGGCGCTTATTCTCAAAACCGGTACAAAGCATCATCTGGAACGAGCTGCCACCGCTCCTCGTCCGGCCATAGTACCACACGACCTGCCAGACTATCATCCCAAACGAACATCACGACCAACTCCGCGATCTCCTCGGGCTGTATCAGCTCAGGGGGTGGGGAAACAGATTGCTGCTTCAGCTCTTCCTGGGTTGCCGTAGCCAAAAACTGCCGCACTGCCTTAGTCTCAACCCAGCCTGGACAAATGCAGTTCACCTGAATACTCAACATCTCCTTGAGAGAGCCCAACGCGGCGGTGAGGTGCACCACCCCCGCTTTGCTTGCTGCGTATTCCGGCGCACCGTATGGTTGGTATATCATTCCTGCCATTGAAGAGATGTTGACGATCACGCCACCTTGGTGCTTGCGCATGGCCTGAATACCATATTGGATGCCCAGCATAGTGCCGCGCAAGTTGACGTCGAGTGTGCGGCCCCAGTGCTCGGGTTCTGCGTCCGGGAAATACGGCTCAGGGGCACCGCCAGCGTTGTTCACGATAATATCGAGCCCCCCGAAGCGCTGGTCCGCGAAGGCGACCATTGCCCGCACGTCTGCTTTGATGGCTACATCGGCCAAGACAAAAACGGCAAGACCACCGTCTGCCTCAATCCGGCGCACGGTCTCTGCACCGCCGTCCTCATCTATGTCGGCGACGACAACCGCCGCGCCCTCACGCGCCAATCGCACTGCTATCGCACGACCGATGCCGGCACCAGCACCTGTAACGAGTGCGACTCTTGTTCGAATGTCCATGACTTAATAAAACTCTTCAGAGCGCCGCATAACGGTTTGTTTAGCCGTCGTGCGTTTTAGCTCCGAATGCTGCTCAACCAGAGCCAAATGCTTGCAAATCGCGCCGCGTACCCTCCGAGCGAAGTGAGGTCGACTGCAAACAGGGTTGTGTGGCGCATTTATTAATGCGAAACTCCATCTGGAATATCATTCTAAGAATCCCAAAATCCTGCGCTGGTCATTGGCGTTTAGTTTTTTCATGCCGTCTACAATTATCCACCTTTTATCCTTATTTCGACCTGTTTGCGTTTGTTTCGTCAAGAATTTTGCTACCATATCGGGATTAGCCTTCGTTATTTCTCGTAATATCCAAGCTACCGCCTTTCTGACATCTCTTTCTCTATCTTCCATGACCATAGCAAGCAGTTCAAAGACTCTCTCCGTGGCTCTCACTCTATTGTATCCTAGCAGAGTCACCACTCCAAAACGTCTTACCCACTTGTCGCTGTCCCCAATCCATCTTTCTGAAAGCGGCAAAACGAGTCCTGGACGGGAGTGCACTATCGGTCTTACTCCATACATCGCAAGGCTATCACAGACGGACCAGTTATCAAGATCAGGCAATACCAAAGATACAAAATCTAAACATATTCTCGGATACTTTGGGCCAAACTTTTCCAGGCTTTTTCCTGCTATTTGTTTTGCTTCAAAAGAACCTTCAGCCCATATAATTTTCAATAACTCTGCCGCTTTTTCAGGTTCTTCTTGGATATATTTCCCAATCTCGGCGGCTATTACCCACAAGATGGGTTTAGGGACACCATAGAACTTTCCCGTATCTGGAATGATTCTTTGGTAATTACTCGTTGCTTCTTTATCTACAAGGCATTGAAGGAGTTCCTGCAATGCTTCGGTGAACTTCGTCGGTCTATCTACCTTTGCAAGCGCCTCCTTTGTCCTTTTTTGAATCAATGCTTTATCCACATCTGAAACCTTTCACTGTCAAGGAGGAGAGAATTCCATATAACTCCCCATTGACGCAATAGCGATTGTGCCATATGGCGACACGCCGCTCTAACGGAGGCATCACGCGCCTGGTGTTTTTGACTCTGGAGTTGCTTTGCTCATAACCAACCGCCAAAAATCGCGTCGCGTACCCTCCGTGCGAAGCACGGTCGGCTTTATTAAGGGTTAGGTAGCGCGCAACAAAAATGAACCATTAGCATTTTTACTATCATGTGTATTTATTCAAAAATCCTAATCCAGAAGATGAACCGGTTACAAGGAAAATTTCACCGTCTGTATCTTCGAACACATTATTATCAAGAGAAAATACTTCAGCCCAAGGGAAGCTTACATTTTTATCAATCAATTCCATATTTTCTTGCCACAACGCGATAACTTTGTTTAAAACCATCCAAGGCTGAACAAATAATACTGGACTGTTATCGATGTCCCTTATTTCTATTGGATGGGTATCTTTGGTATGGTGAAAAATCCAATCAGGAAATTTCTTTTCACCTTGTTCCATCTGTTTTGGCATTCCTTGGTGGAGAATTCCATTTCTCATTACATCCCAGAAGTCTGTTGCTATTTTATTGTCTACTTCAAAGTCATCTGCAACTTGCTGGATTATTCCTTTTTTCATCGCTTTCACTCCTTTACTTTTCAGATATGCGATTACATAACGTTCATAAAGGAATAGTACCGTTGCCAAAGCAATAAAGCTACCATCATTGTTAGGAATTTCTTGGAGCCAACGTAAAGGGGCAACAAACCAATGCTCAAATAATTTTTCAATAATCATGATTACCGCTTATCATTTGTATTTCCAACGAGCCACCCAACGGGAGTTTCACCTGCCGAGCGGCGCTGGCTTATTACCTTTGCCAACCAGAGCCAATCTCTGCAAATCGCGCCGCGTACCACCTGCGCGAAGCACGGTCAACTGGTAGGGTCAGGAAATGGCGTCTGAGACTTAGGTGGAGCAGCTCGTTGCTCTCCGTCTCCTTGTGAGAGTGCCTCAATACTACCACCATCTCCTGGTTTCCATCCCCTGCCACCTCGAACCGTACGTGAGGTTTTCCCTCATACGGCTCTCCGACAACCTTCTCCCGGAGGCATGCACAGGTCCAGTCCCGATACCTTGTTTAGGCTTTCCACATCAAACCAGTATCTGCTCTTTCCATGCTTGGCTCTCCTGTATAGTCTTGAGCTGACCTTCTCGTGAGTTTTCTATGGGTGTAATTGGCCTTTCGGCATGCACCATCACTTACAGTCTCGCTCAACTTGGTTGAAGTAGGACCCCTTCCCTCCGATAAGGTTGTGTTGTCCTTATCATCTTCAGCACTATGAGCCCCTCCGGCTTCTCATTCGACGTCCCGCCAGATTTCACATTTCGGCTTATATTTGCAGTTACGATAGGTGTGGTCTATCGACCGGGTGAGATCTCTCCTGTTCCATCGCCTACTTTCTACGATGCGAAGCATCGCCGATTCGAAGCATCGCCGATTCGCTGCATCGCCAACATCCCACTCTCCCTACGTCAAAGGGTTCTTCGCGGCTGCTTTTCAGGTTCTTCGCCGCTTCCTTGGCCTTCGCTTTTACATGACAAGCTCGGCTCCCTCTTGTTCCCTTTCGGGCTAACCTTTTGAGGCTGCCAAGCTTGCTCGCAAGCCATTCACTTTTTTTTTACGGGCTGCTGTTTTGCTCCCCTTTCTCAGGGGGGTACAACGCTTCAACACACCCAGTCGCCCAGATGCATTGGTTGCCTGCTACCCGGCCTCCGGCTTGCAAGCAAGTAAAACCGTTACCAGGACCGGACTTCCACAGGCTAGCAGAAGATGACTTTCAGGACACACCAACTTGGGTTAGGTGCGCTCTCCGTTTGATGTTAATCGGCTTCAAAATCATCAAATAATCCCAATTGATAGGAACCATCAGCTTTCAAATCAATTTTCCGCGGTACATATTTTCCGTAATCTATTCCACCTAAATTATTGATGGCTTTTGTAACTTTAGGGACGCAATATGTCTCTGCCTGTTCTTGTATTTGATGAGTAGTAAAGTGAAATACATTCCAACCAGCTGCCTTGAGCGCATTGTCGCGTAAATTATCTTGTATAGATTTCTCTGGATTAGCGTGCCACGTATCACCATCCGATTCAACGGCAATATTACCTTTAGCACAATAGATTGCGAAATCCAACGCATAGTTTTGGTTTTCGACCGTGACAAACTCTTGCCTCTCACCAGGTATATTGTGTCTCTTGAACTCTGCGTACAAACGGTCCTCTAATGGACTTTCATCATACAAATCATTGATTTCAATCGCATTGATAAATTTTTGCCAAGTTGTTGGAATAAAAACTATTCTGCGCCAACGCCGACTAAAAATAGGTTGAGGCAACTTCTTTAGTAGGCTGAGAATGAGCTGATAGTATCTATAATTGCTTTTCTTGTCCGGTGGGTCGTTGGGAAATAGTTGCGAACGGCGAACTATCCGAATATCAAGTACTTGTGCATAATAACTTACGGAGTAAGCTTCATTTCCAAATACTTTCGTTTGGTAAAATGCAATCCATTGAGGAGGCCATCGCTCATTCAACCATTTCTTGACACTGGAAACGGGAATTCGATACCACTTTTGGTTTCGAATAATAGCAAAGTCTCGTTTATCGTTGACAATCGCTACTAATACTTCACCGTGTTTAGACATGGATTCTCTTATGAAAATCGAGCACCTTTCGGTTAAGGATCGATGTGGCGTGGAGCGTGTGGAGCCGCCACATAATCCGGGGTTGAACTAAGCCGAGTACGAGACATGGTCAACTAAACCAGAGTTTGGATTTTATGCTGAGCCCTTATTGGGAACTCGTGTCTAGCAACATATTGATCTAGAAGAATTGTAGCAATATCCACGATTAAATGCAAGTAGTCGCGTTCATTAACGCAGGAAGATCGGCATATGGATAATGGCATGAAAAGGAAGGTTTGAACATTTGAGACAACATCCAGACATGGGGCACAGGGAAACCGTAGCCTGTGTCCTTGATCATTGCAAACCGCTACCCCGGGAAAGACAGATCAGGGAGGCCAGCGTCCAGTGGGTGGGGTGGTTTGTTGCCATTGCATAGATTGATCACAGGTAGGACAACGCACCATATCGGCCTTTTGATCCGACGACGGATGGTCTTCATTAGATCCAGATTCTTCTTGAATGGGACTGTCAAACTGCTGCCGCAATGCCGCCAGGCATTGCCGAAGACCAGGGTAATTGGGCGCTGGCGGCGTTCATCGAGCCACGAAATCAACCGCGGGCTGGGTACCAGGTCAATCGTAATTAACGGGCGTTGCAGTTTAGTCTGTATTAAGGCGGTTAATTCCGAAGTAGAAGATGACATCAAAAGAGTCGAAAGTAATGAAAAAGGTACACCTGAACAACCCGCACACGCCGAAATCCAATCAATGCTTGCTCTAAAAAAAGATCTCGTCACCGGATACTTTAGAAGGAGACACATCTAAAGTGGTACAATCAATCGACTAGGAAACACAATACAATGGAGGGCAACACATCATGAAAACAGCTTTTTATCGCATCAGCGGAGTATTACTCATACTGGCAGCCATTGGCGGTCTTATTTTCAGCCTCTTTTCGATGTACGCTGTATGGACCTACAAGGAGCCGGTAACTGAAGGAATAACTTCGGGAATTGAACTTCTCAGCAGCACACTGGAAACAACTGCTGAAGGTCTTGTGGTCAGTAAAAAAACATTAAATACCTCGGTAGAGAGCATTCGGCTTTTGCAGAGTACTCTCGAAGCAACTGCCGACGCAATAGGTTCTTCAGATCCAATGTTGGACTCCATTGCCACTATGATGACGGAGGACTTACCAACTACAATTAGAGCGACTCAATCCTCGTTAGAAGCTGTGGAGAAGAGCACCAAGATAATCGATACAGTGTTAAGAGCGCTGACGATTTTACCTGGAATTACATATAAACCTGAACAACCACTCCATGAAGCCGTTATTGATGTCTCGGATAGTCTGAATGATCTTCCAGAATCATTAGCCGAAATGGAAAGCAGCTTGACGGAGACAAAAGGCGACCTGGAAGTAATTCAGAGTGATCTTGCCATGATGGCAAAGAACATGTCCGAGATTGAAACGAGCGTGGAAGATTATTCTGCTGTATTTGACCAATATCTGGAATTGATCGATGAGCTGCTAGATCAATTGGAAACTTTGGAAAGTAATTTCCCCAAATATATATATTTGTTGGCTGTGGGCGCTACAATTTTTCTGGTTTGGATGGCAATTGCCCAATTAGGTTTATTGACACAGGGCTGGGAACTGCTCCATCGCAAGGAAGAAGAAAAAGAAGCAGCGGTGGACGTAGAAGAAGAATCGGCGTACAAACAAGAAAGTCAATAAGCTTAGTTTAGAGGTAAAGGAGCCGAGGGTAATCACTTTCGGCTCTGTAATATTTAACCGGGGTCTGTCAAATTGACGTTATAACATGTTTCGCAGCACTGTGTGTAGAATACCTCTATTGCGATAGTACTCAATTTCAGTTGGAGTATCAAGGCGTACGATCACGTTAAATACAATCCGGCTGCCATCTTCCTTTACAGCTTTTACCGTGACCTTACTCCCAGGAGAAATTTCGTCATCCAATCCTTGAATGGAAAAGACCTCCCTCCCGGATAATCCCAAAGAGTCCACGCTGTCTTCATGTTTAAACTGCAAAGGCAGCACCCCCATTCCAATCAGATTCGAACGATGAATACGCTCGTATGACCCGGCAATAACCGCTTTAATCCCCAGCAGAAGAGTGCCCTTGGCTGCCCAGTCCCGGCTTGAACCAGCCCCATATTCCTTGCCCGCTAACACCAGTAACGGCACTTCCTCCTCCAGATATTTCATGGCCGCGTCGTATACGCTCATCCGGTTTCCATCCGGAAAATGAACGGTCATGCCTCCTTCCACACCAGGCACCAATCTGTTCTTCAAACGGATATTGGCAAAAGTTCCGCGCATCATAACCCGGTCATCCCCGCGCCGTGATCCGTATGTATTGAATTCACGCGGGGGGATGCCTCGTGTCTCAAGATATTTACCTGCCGGACTGTCCCCCGAGAAAGTGCCGGCTGGTGAAATATGATCCGTTGTAATTGAGTCACCCAAGACCAATAAAGCCCGAGCACCGGTAATTTCACTTATCGGAAGCACTTCGGGTGTTAAATCAATAAAAAAGGGTGGTTCATGAATGTAGGTTGAACCCGGGTTCCACTCGAACAACTCGTTTTCGGCAGTTTGGATTGAATTCCAGGTCTCATTCCCCGTAAAAACGTCCGCATACTTCTCCTGAAACATCGAAGGAGAGATGGATTGAGCTATCGTCTCCTGTACTTCATGATTGGTTGGCCAAATATCACGCAGGAATACCGGGTTGCCGTCTTGATCGTGCCCAAGAGGTTCATTGAGCATGTCTATATCAATACTTCCTGCCAGAGCATAGGCAACCACCAAGGGTGGAGAAGCCAGGTAATTGGCGCGTACAAAAGGATGCACCCGACCTTCGAAGTTCCGGTTTCCGGAAAGAACCGCTGCGGCAACCAGGTCAGAGTTGGAGATTCCTTTTACGACTTCCACTGGGAGAGGTCCCGAATTGCCTATACACGTTGTGCAGCCATAACCGACCACATTGAATCCAAGCCTGGCTAAAGGTTCCAGCAACCCTGCCTGCGATAGATATTCTGTAACTACACGCGAACCGGGCGCAAGGCTGGTCTTGACATGTGGTTTGACACTCAAGCCGCTTTCGACCGCTTTTTTCGCCAGCAGCCCTGCCGCCACCATCACGGAAGGATTGGAGGTATTGGTGCACGATGTAATTGCTGCGATCACAACAGCCCCATGACCGATCTCGACAGCGCTACCGTTACCATTTAACTGGACCGTTTTTTGTAATTCAGTCTCATCCAGTTCATAACCTCGATCTCTAACAGGAGCAGATAATATAATTTTGAATGACTCTTTTACATCTTTCAAAGGGATACGATCTTGGGGGCGCTTTGGACCTGCGATGCTTGGTTCCACACTGTCGAGATCCAGCTTCAATACAGCGCTGAATTCTGGATCCGGCGTTTCCGTAGTTCGAAACAGCCCCTGTTCTTTGCAATAAACCTCAACACGTTCGATGATTTCAGGCGGACGACCCGTCAAACGCAAATAACGGATAGTCTCTTCATCGACCGGGAAGAAGCCGATCGTAGCGCCATATTCGGGTGCCATATTTGAAATCGTCGCCCGGTCAGGTAGAGACATAGAGTCCAGACCGGGACCGTAAAACTCTACAAACTTCTCCACCACTCCCAAATTCCTGAGCATTTGAGTTATGGTTAATGTGAGGTCGGTTGCGGTCACACCTTCTCGCATTTCACCATGGAGTTTAAAACCTATCACATCTGGGGTGACCATATCAATCGATTGTCCAAGCAGGGCAGCTTCCGCTTCAATACCTCCAACACCCCAACCCAGGACACCAAGACCATTGATCATTGTGGTGTGAGAATCCGTACCCACAAGTGTGTCCGGAAAAGCCATGAGCGTGTTATTTTCTTCTTTAGCCTGCACAACTGGCGCTAAATATTCCAGGTTGACCTGGTGTACGATACCCGTAGATGGAGGAACCACACGGAAATTGTCAAATGCCTTTTGCCCCCAACGCAGGAATTCATAACGCTCCTGGTTGCGGCGAAATTCCAATTCCGCATTGCGTTTCAAAGCATCGGATGTGGCAAAGAAATCCACCTGGACTGAGTGATCGACAACTAAATCTACTGGAATAACGGGATTGATCTTGTCCGGATCACCACCGAGGCGGTTTACTGCCGATCGCATGGCAGCCAGATCTACAACTGCGGGAACACCGGTGAAATCCTGCATCAATACCCGGGCTGGACGATATGGTAGGACAGGACGTTCATCATCATGCGGTCGCCATGCTGCCAGATTTATCACATCTTGAATTGTTATTTTATTCTCATCACATTGGCGTAAGAGAGATTCCAACAAAATCCTTATGGAGAAAGGCAAGCGGTTAAGTTCAGTCAGACCTTGCTGCTCCAACCTGGCTAGCCTGTAGATGGTGTAGTTTTCGTGGGAGGTCTTGATTTCGCCTTGCGATTGAAAATAATCGTTATGCATGCACTTCTCCTCAGAAGAATAAAATTGTGATCAAACCGTATCAGGACGCCTTACAATGGCATCGGTCATGAGTGTCACACGTTTCATGAATTCGACGTCATGCACGCGCACAATATCTGCCCCACGGTCTATCCCAATTGAGATTGCTGCTGCCGTCCCTTCCAGACGCTGGTTAGGAGGTAGATCAAGGGTGTAACCGATAAATGACTTACGAGAAGGACCAAATAAGACTGGATAACCCAGAGCGCGAATCTCATCCAATCGGTCGACAATTTCCAGGTTCTGTGCGACTGTTTTTCCAAATCCTATTCCAGGATCAATAATGATGTGTTCGTCTGGGATACCGGCGGCTTGGGCTACAGACACACTTTCCATCAATTCGCGTTTTATATCTTCCAACAAGTTGTCATATTCCATCCCGATATAGCGACCGCCCAGGCGTTCTTTAATTTGCGCATGCGCCCAGGAACTGCGATTATGCATCAATATCACCGCCGCACCATGTCTGGAAATCACATTTCCCATATCTGGGTCAGCGTGCAGCCCCCACACATCGTTAACGATGTGCGCCCCGGCTTGTAATGCGGCATCTGCCACTTGAGCCTTGTCAGTATCGACTGAAATCAAAACGTCCAAATCCCCAGCTAAAGCTTTGATAACTGGGATCACTAAGCGCAGTTCATCTTCCACGTCCACAGGTTCAGAGCCAGGACGTGTGCTTTCCCCTCCTACGTCCAGGATACCTGCTCCGAGTGATACGAAATCGCGCCCCATCTCGAGTGTTTTTTTTACAACACTGGCAACATCAATACGGTCCAAAGTCGCTGTTGGACTCACAGCAGCTAACAGCCCATCTCCAGAGAAGCTGTCAGGAGTTACATTAAGGATGCCCATGATGTAAGTTTGGGCACCCCACGTAAGTGTTCTGTTTTGGAGTTTCAGTGCGGTTGACTTTGGCTTCATATTGGCACATATATAGAACTCA
>SDBT01002432.1_pt1 | contig 32927 bp, 27 predicted proteins | sample 2277101 | NCBI WGS metagenome assembly SDBT01 (sample SAMN10404973, study PRJNA504765) | marine sediment metagenome | isolation source: marine sediment core GS10_PC15, 103 cmbsf | place: Arctic Ocean: Southern Knipovich Ridge | collected 2010
TGCAGCGAACGCGGCTGGAACGTCTGAAGGCCATCGCCCAGCTCCAGTCGGTCACGGATGACGTAGCCGTATCCGTCGCCGAGCGAATCAGAGAGGTCAACACCACTGCCGACGAGATACAGGCCCAGCAGGATGCGCTCAAGGCGGCAAGAACGCACCTGAAGGCGCTGGAGGATACCGAGATACGCAGGCGCCTCAGCCCGGAATACCTGAACGTAAAGCTCAACGCGCAGGAATCCGTGGCGCGTGCGGAGCTGGCGGAATTGCAGGCGATTGTGTCCTACAACACGGCACTGGTGGAGTTGGCCCGCAATACCGGCACGGTGCTGGAGGTCAACAGGGTCAAGATCGCCCTGCCCGTGATAATCGATCAGGAGAGGTAACACTACAACGAAAGTTGCACCCGGCGGCCGCTTAAAACATGGCACTGTCCGCATGGTTGGGCACCTGCTGCGAAGCACTAAATCCGAAGCTCGAAATTCTAAACAAATTCAAAACTCGAATTTCAAATGCTCCAAACATGCCCGTCGTCACCTATGCCGGGTTTTGTTTTGAACATTGAAACTTTTGGGCTTTGATATTGTTTCGGATTTAGGATTTAGAGATTTGGATTTCACGAGATCACGGCCTTTTGAATCTGTAAGTTGCGTAGAAATGGTAAGACCCCACCTACGATTGTGGATTGATGATTGCTGAATCATGATGCGGGTTCATTTCATCCTGGGCGCGACGGCCTGCGGCAAAGCCGCCGTCGCCAGCCAGATCGCCAGGCGAACGGGCGCACATATCCTCAGCGTCGATTCCATGAAGATCTATCGCCGCATGAACATAGGCACGAGCAAGCCCACCGCCGACGCCCTGGCTGAAATCCCACACCACTGCATCGACATCGTCGAGCCCAGCCACAGCTTCTCCGTAGCCCAGTACGTCCAGCACGCCGATCGCGCCATCGAGCAGATAGCGGCCGCGCCGGGTAATGCCCGTGCGGCATGTGTGCTGGCCGTCGGCGGAACCAGCCTCTACATAAAGGCCCTTTCCGAGGGCCTGTTCGAGGCTCCGGGGGCGGACCCGGCCGTCCGCGACGCGCTCAAGCAGCGTGCGCGGGCCGAGGGGGCCCCTGCCCTGCACGCGGAGCTGGTCCGCGTCGACCCACAGGCCGCCTCCCGAATACACCCCAACGACCAGCGCAGGATCATTCGCGCGCTGGAGGTATATCAGACCGCCGGCACGCCCATCAGCGAGCTTCAGCAACAATGGGACTCCGGGCGGCGGCGATACGATTGCGTGTTCATCGGCCTGCGGCGGACCAAGGAGGACCTGCACCGGCGGATCAACCAGCGGGCGAAGCGAATGATCGAAGCCGGCCTCAAGGATGAAGTCGCCGCCCTGCTGGGCTCGCCCGGCGGGCTGTCCGATCAGGCCGCCAGGGCCGTCGGATACGCCGAAATGATCGAACACATTCAGGGCCACATCACCCTGGAACGCGCCCTGGAGCAGATCAAGATCAACACCCGCCGCCTCGCCAAGAAGCAGCAGACCTGGCACCGCCGCTGGCCGGACGTCCAGTGGTTTGACGTGCCCGCCGAGGCCACCCCTGAGCAGCCCGCCTGGGGGCCCCAGGGGCTTGCCGACCGGATCATGGCGACAATAGCCTTTGACAACGCCTAGCCGTCTGGCGATATTTCATCTGCCTGGCCGCGGCCGGATGTGCGCCCGCGATACTGGCCGGAAGATCCGGGGAAATGAGGTTATTGGGTTGACCTTTGTGAGTATGTGATTGTATAATAGCGTAGCTTGAAGTGGGTAGGTCATATGGATGCGGCAAAAAAAAGGCTATATGAGTTGAAGGCGGATGTTATTGCTGCGGCGGGACATCCCATCCGCCTGGCGATCATCGACTTCGTGAAGGATGGCGAGCGGTGTGTCTGCGACATCGCCGACCAGGTAGATGCGAAGCGGTCCAATGTGTCTCGCCACTTGGCCGTCCTTCTGAAAGCAGGCATCGTGCAACAGCGCAAGGACGGCCTGAAGATAATGTACTCTCTGAAGACTCCCTGCGTGCTCAGTTTCATGACCTGCGTGGAAGGTGTCCTGCAGCTGCGAGTTGATGAGACCGCTGCCGTCATGCAGGAGATGTAGCGGCGTGAGTCTTTTTTTTGTGGTAAAGTATGTGAGTGTTTTACAACATACTCACAAAAGCCAGGGCTTGGCATGGTTGGTTGCAAACCAGACCGGAACAGGCCGGCGACTCATAAGCGGCACGGCCGAATCCCCTGACCACAGAACACTGCCATGAACAAGGAATGGAAGATCCTCGCGGCCATGGTCGTTGTTTTCCTGGTGGCGTACTTTCTGCCGCTCTCGGACCCGGCGGTCAAGGATGCCGTGGTTGAGGCGTTCAGCCTGCTCCAGTGGTACGCCCGGGAGCACACGCTGACCTGCGTCGTGCCGGCGCTGTTCATCGCCGGCGCCATCGTCACCTTCCTGTCGCAGGCGTCGGTCCTGCGATACATGGGGCCCAAGTCCAACAAGCTGCTTTCCTACGGCGTGGCGTCGGTCTCCGGGGCCGTCCTGGCCGTATGTTCGTGCAGCGTGCTGCCGATATTCGCCGGGATCTACGCCCTGGGGGCGGGCCTGGGCCCCGCCGCCGCGTTCCTCTATTCCGGGCCCGCCATCAACATCCTCGCCGTCTTCCTGACGGCCAGGGTCCTGGGCCTTCCCCTGGGCGCCGCCAGAGCGATCGGCGCGGTAGCCTTCGCGTTTGTGATAGGCCTGGGAATGGCGGTGATCTTCCGCAAGGGCGAGCAGAAGAAAGTCGAAGCGGCCGCGCTTCTGCCCGAGCCCGAGGCGCCCAAACGCCCGCTATGGAAAACCGCCCTGCACTTCGCGGCCATGATAGCCTTCCTGATCGCCAGCGACTGGTACAACACCAACGACGTGACCATCACCATGAAGGATGGGACGGCCCTGAAGGCCAACATTCGCTACAAGACCCAGGACATGATGGACATCCGCCAATACGACGCCGACGGCAACCTGGGCAGTGAGGTCCGTCGCCTGAACCTGGCCGACGTGCAGAACGCCGAGCCGGTGCGCGGCTTCGTGATGACGGTCCACGGCATCAAGTGGTACCTCGCCGGCGCGTGCGGCCTGGCGGTGCTGCTGATGGCCTGGCGATGGTTCAGCCGCAGCGAGATCAAGGAGTGGATGCACAACACGTGGGGTTTCGCCAAGCTTCTGCTGCCGCTGCTGTTCGGCGGGGTGCTCATCGTGGGATTCATCGGCAAGCTCCTGCCGGAGCAGTACGTAGCCGGATACGTCGGCGACAACTCGCCCGGCTCGAACCTGGTGGCCAGTGTGATCGGGGCGTTCTGGTACTTCGCCACGCTGACCGAGATTCCGATCTGCCAGGCGCTGGGGAAGCTCGGCATGCACAACGGCCCGATGCTGGCCCTGCTGCTGGCCGGGCCGGCGATGTCGCTGCCGAACATGCTTGTCATCCGCAAAGTCATAGGCACCCGAAAAACAATGGTTTTCATTCTGCTGGTAGTCGTCATAGCCACGATCAGTGGCATGATCTTTGGAGCGTTCTTCCAGCCATGAGCAAGAAGCTGCAAATTCTGGGACCGGGATGCCCCAAGTGCCGCCAACTGGCCGAGAACGCCGAAACGGCCGCCAAAGAACTGGGTATCGAATACACCATCGAGAAGGTCACCGACATCAACGAGATCATGGCCTTCGGCGTGATGATGACGCCGGCGCTGGTCGTGGACGGCGAGGTGAAGGTGGTCGGCAAGGCGCCCAGCCCGGAAGACATCAAGGACATGCTGGGCTGATCCGGCCGCAGGCGCATTGCCGGTCCGGATACAGCCGCTGAGCCAACGCGGAAAAGGAAAGGTGCGTCCAAAATGAACAGCACGGCGAAAATCGCTATTGTGGTGGTACTGGTTATTGTCGTCGGCGCAGTGATCGCGATGAAACAGAGCGGCCCCGCGCCCGACGCGGATCAGACGACGACACGGGCAGCTGCGCCCGCGAAAACGTCCCTGCCCAAACTCCTCGACCTGGGGTCGGTAACCTGCATTCCCTGCAAGCTGATGGCCCCGATCCTGGAGGAGCTGAAGACCCAATACGCGGGCAGGTTCGAGGTCCAGTTCATCGACATCCACAGGGACGAAGCCGCCGCTGAGGCGTATGACATTCGCGTCATTCCCACGCAGATCTTCTTCGGCGCCTCCGGCAAGGAGCTGTGGCGGCACGAGGGATTCATGTCAAAGGAAGACATCCTGGCAAAGTGGAAGGAGCTCGGCGTCACTTTTGGCCCGACTGTGTCCGCCAGTTTGCCGGGCTTCCAGAGGCTCGAACCTGCGAAAACCGACACGCGCTCCAAGGATCAGATTTGCTACATGTGCGATGGGGACATCGGGCCCAAGACGCTCGTTGCCGTCAAGACTGACAAGGGTGTCGTCAGGCTGTGCAGCCCCCACTGCTACTTCATCATGTACTCGGCCTTGATGGAGGACAAGACGGGCTTCGGGGGGAAGGTGTCCGTGGCCGACTGGTCGACCGGCAAGATGGTGCCTGCTACCGAGGCGGTCTACCTCTACGGCCTGAACGGCAAGACCGGGCGGCCTTGGGTCAAGGCCTTTGCTGACGAGGCCGCCGGGGCCAAGCAGCGGCAAGCCGACGGGGGCAGCATCATCGGCTTTGAGGTGCTCCAGCGGAAGGAACTGTCCCACCGCTGCGGCTTCTGCGACCGGGCCGTGTATCCAGAGGACTCCGCACTGGTCAAGGCCGGTGGCGTGTACACCTGGGGCTGTTGCCCGCACTGCGCCTTGGGCGTGGCCGTTCGTACGGGCAAGGATATCGAGGTCCGCCAGCCGGACGCCCTGACCGGCGAGATGATCGTCGTCAAGACGCTCAGCGGCAGCGTGGCTTCCATGGAGCCCAAGACGGCCGTGGCGTGGTTCGGGATGCGAAAGAAGCCTGATGGATCGCGGGGCTCGGCCGGATGCTTCCACCAGGCGAACTTCGTGAACATCGACAACCTGAAGAAATGGCTAGAGCAGCACCCTTACGAGACGGGCAAACTCATCAGCATCCAGCAGGCACTGGGAGCCAAGATGAAGATGACGCCGCAGCAGATCTCCAAGGCCTGCAAGATCGGTCAGTGCGCCCCGAAGTAACGCTTTGTCGCCTGTGAAGGGCGGCCGGAAACGTCAGGATTGGGAGCCAAGTGACAATGCAGGAGTTGTTTACCAGCCTGACCCGTGCCGTGGAAGGCACGCCGGGCGTTGCGATCGGCGCTGCCTTCATCTGGGGCGTCCTCAGCATCCTTCTAAGCCCCTGTCACCTGGCCAGCATTCCCCTGATCGTCGGCTTCATCAACGGGCAGGGGCGGATCTCCACCAGGCGGGCGTTCGCCATCGCCACGCTCTTCTCCGTCGGTATTCTCGCTACGATTGCGCTCATAGGGGCGCTGACGGCCGCGGCCGGCAGAATGATGGGCGACGTCGGCAGGTACGGCAACTACTTCGTGGCCGTCATCTTCTTCGCCGTCGGCCTGCACTTGCTGGACGTGATCCCGATGCCTTTGGCCGGCCCGGGTAAGGTCGGGATGAAGCGCAAAGGAATGCTGGCGGCCTTCATCCTTGGCTTGGTATTCGGCGTCGCGCTGGGGCCCTGCACCTTTGCGTACATGGCCCCCATGCTCGCGCTGACGTTCAATCTGGGCGCCACGAACCTTGCGTACGGAATTCTGCTGCTTGCGGTGTACGGCCTGGGCCACTGCTCCGTGATCGTGCTGGCCGGCACGTCCACGGAGCTGGTTCAGCGCTATCTGAAGTGGACTGAGCGGTCGAAGGGGTCCGTTATTCTGAAGCGAGCGTGCGGCGTGCTGGTTTTGGCGGCGGGGGTGTACCTGATCTATACGGCGCCGTGAAGAGGCGGAATGGCCCAATGCCCGTGTGACTTGGTGTTCTTTGATTGACTGATAGGAAGCGACTATGATTAAGGCCAAGTTAAACCTGACTGTCGACGCGTTGATGCTTCTGTGCCTTGCGGCTATCGCGGGAATCGGACTGCTCATCAACTACGTCCTGGTGCCGGGATTTCAACGTTGGGAAATCTATGGGCGAAACGTGGACCTGTTCTTCTGGGGCATGGACCGCCACCAGTGGGGCGCGATCCACTATGTCCTCGCACGGATACTTCTGGGATTGCTCGTGCTGCATGTCGTCCTGCACTGGAAGATCATCGTGAGCATCTACCGAAAGTTGATCCCGAGCCGGCCGCTGCGATGGATCGCCGCGATGGTCCTGGCCGGGTTGACGATAGTACTCCTGGGCTTCTCGTTCTTCGCAAGACCCGATGTGCGAGATCGCGCCCAAGGAAAGGGCCGCGGCCGGCACCAGCCTCGAATGAGAAGATTCCAGATACAATCAGACCAGCCCCCCCTACCCTCTGCAACCCAAGGCCCAATCGAAGGAGAACGATTATGGCGAACGAACTGACGAGACGGCGATTTCTAGAAGTGGCCGGTGCCTCAGGCGTGGTTGGCGCCGCCGGTGTGGCGACGGCCGCGGATGTCGACAAGAAAGCCAAGGCGAACAAGCTCAAGATCATCGGCATCTGCTGCAGCCCGCGCAAGGGCAAGACCACGGCGACCTCGCTGGGCGTGTGCCTGGCGGCGGCAAAGGATGCGGACCCCAGGATCGAGACAGAGCTGATCGAGCTGGCCGGAATGGCCATTCCCGGCGAGCCCGCCGCGGGCGTGCCACTGGCGGCAGGTCAGAAGGACGACTTTCCGTCGCTGGTGCCCAGGCTTTCGGACTCGAAGGTGGGCGGCATCATCATCGGCACGCCGGTGTACTTCGGGAACATGACGTTCCTCTGCAAGGCGTTTCTGGATCGGTGCATGACCTTCCGCAGGAACAAGTTTGCTCTGGCCAACAAGGTAGCGGGTGTCATGGCGGTCGGCGGAAGCCGCAACGGCGGGCAAGAGCTTACCATCCAGTCGGTGCATGCGGCCTTGATGAGCCAGCAGATGATCCTCGCCGGCGACGCTCCCCCCACCGCCCACCTCGGCGCGACCGTCTGGAGCGGCGGGAAGAAGAACGTAACCGAGGACACCTTCGGCATGACCACCGCGAAGAACCTGGGCAAGCGCGTCGCGGAGCTCGCCCTGCGACTGGCCTGACGAAAAAGGTGCCCAAGGGGCTGTTGAAAAAGTCCGGGGCGCGAATCTATCGAGCCCGAAGGTCGGAGATCCGCCTGTGGTGGAGCTCAAATTCGAAAGCCCGGGCCCTTGAGGCCCCCGGGGGGGCAACGCCCCGGGTGCCGAGGTGCACCAACGTAGAGGCCCCAGGCCCTATGGGCCCCCAGGGGGGGCCGATACAAACCTTCGTTCGCAACGAATTAAATCGGAATTGAATCGGGACGGTTACCATTTTCTGGTTGGTGCCGATTAAAGGAATAAATGGTAACCGTCCCGATTTAATTTGCACGGACAAATGATACTTGCTCGGCCGGACGGGCAAGACTATAATTCGTCACTTGGCGAAGTATAGGAGAATGCTATGCGGAACTTCCTGGCCGTCACGAAGGCCCTTTCCGACCCCAATCGCGTCCGGGCGCTGATGTTTCTGCGCGGCGGTGAGCTGTGCCTGTGCCAGATCATCCAGATGCTCCGGCTTGCACCCTCCACGGTGTCCAAGCACATGGCCATTCTCCACAACGCCCGCCTGGTCGAGACGCGAAAAGACGGACGCTGGGTCTACTACCGCCTCTCGGGTGCCCGTGACCCGGTCGTAGGGGGGGCGATCGATTGGGCACGGCGGGGCCTGGCCAGAGACAAGCAGGTCCTGGCCGATGCCAAGGCCATCAAGGCAGTCAGGAAGATTAACAGGGAAAAGCTGTGCGCCAGATACAGCCGCTCTTGAGCGTGTGACTGCCCGGCAAGGGGCCGAGAAGAAACGCCACAACAAGCATTGGACGACGGGAAGGACCATGGACATAGAGACGTCCGCAGCAGAACCGGACAAGGGCCTGGGCATTTTCGAGAAGTACCTGACGATCTGGGTGATCCTTTGCATCGCAGTGGGCATTCTGCTGGGCAAGGCCGCCCCAGGCGTGGTGAGAGCCCTGGACGGCATCGCGATCTATGTGGGCGAGGGCGAGGCCAGGGCCCCCGTGGTCTCCATCCCGATCGCGGTGTGCCTGTTCTTCATGATGTATCCGATCATGGTGAAGATCGACTTCGCCGAGGTCATCAAGGCCGGAAAGAATGTCAAACCGGTCGCCCTCACGCTCTTTGTCAACTGGGCGATCAAGCCTTTCACCATGTACGCCATCTCGATCTTCTTCCTGGGGACGGTGTTTTACCACCTGATTGGACCCGCCGAGATGGAACTGCTGGAGATACCTTTCCTCCAGCACCTGTCGGAAGGCGCAACCCACGGCGCGGGTACGATCGTGCTCGTCGACGGCGTCAAAATGCTCCAGGTGCCGTTGTGGCGCAGCTATCTGGCCGGGTGCATCCTGCTGGGCATCGCGCCTTGCACGGCCATGGTGCTCGTCTGGGGATATCTGGCCAGGGGCAACGACAGCCTGACGCTCGTCATGGTGGCGATCAACTCGCTGACAATGCTGCTGCTTTACGGCCTGCTGGGCGGTTTTCTTCTGGGCGTGAGCGACATGCCGGTTCAGTGGGAGGCCCTGGTGCTTTCGATCTCCATCTACGTGGCGCTGCCCCTGGTGGCGGGGTATGTCTCCCGGAAATGGGTCATCGCAGCCAAAGGCGAGGCATGGTTCAAGGACAAGTTCCTCCATGTCCTGACGCCGGTGACGATCATCGCACTGCTGGTGACACTCGTGCTGCTGTTCAGCTTCAAGGGCGAGAAGATCCTGGACAACCCGCTGACGATCCTGTGGATCGCCATCCCGCTGTTCATTCAGACCAACCTGATCTTCTGGCTGGCGTACGGCCTGGCGAAGCTGCTCAAGCTGAATTATCGGGACGCAGCCCCCGCGGCGATGATCGGCGCGTCGAACCACTTTGAGATTGCCATCGCCACGTCCGCCATGCTCTTCGGGATTTCATCCGGGGCGGCGCTGGCGACGGTCGTGGGCGTGCTCATCGAAGTGCCCGTAATGCTGATGCTGGTCAAGATCTGCCTGCGCACGCAAGGGTGGTTCCGCCCGGCAGGGATTAAGAGGACGGATACCGCATCGCCCTGACTGCTCCGCCGAAGTGCCGGCGAATCTGAACGGAGCCCTCGGCAACTGGTTTGAACGCGACCCGGCCGGCGACTACGTTTACGGCGCGGGCTTCATTCATGTTAGCCACGGGCGCGAGCCCGTGGAAAAAGGTGCGCCAAGGGGATAGAGCCCCCGAAGGGGGCGATTGATGGACGGACAAGCGTCTAATGAATCGGCCCTGCGGGCCTCCGTATTATGGGCCGCATGATGCCACGGGCTCGCGCCCGTGGCTACCATGAGAAAATGATACGACGGGCTTGCGCCCGTGGCTGGCATGAGAAACCCTGGCCGGACCCGGCCAAGATCCAGCGGCCCGTTGGGCCTGAAAGAACGCCGGCCGGCGACCACGGACTATGGTTGCGTCGTAGGCTTCGTGGTTGCCGACTTCAGCTTCTTGATCTCCGCTTCGAGGGCCTCGATCTTCTTTTCCTGATTGGCGATCTTCTTTGCCTGCTCCGCCAGAGTCGCCTTCTGCGTCGCGACTGTGGCCTCGGCCGTCTTGGCTTTGGCAACTGCGGCGTCGCGCTCCGTGGTCAGCGTCTTGATCTCGTCGCCGCCCGCGGCGGGCGCAGTTGTGGCCGTTTTGAGCTTCTCTTCCAACTCGGCGACTTTGGCCTTGAGGTCCTTTACCTCGGCTACCTCTACGAGAGCCTTCTTGAGCGCATCGTCAGCTTTTTCCTTGTCGGCCTTCAGGTCGTCCATGTCCTTGAGGCTGGCCTTTGCCGTTCCGAGCTCGACCTGAACCTTTCTGAGATCCGCTTTTGCGGTCGTGAGCTCGCCCTGTGCCTTTTTCAGCTCACCGTTGGCCTTTGCCAGTTTCTGGGTGAGCCCTTCCTCATCGGCCTCGCCCGTGTCACAGCCGGCCAGGGTGAGCGCGGACAGGGCGACAAGGGCTACGATCAGTCTTGATATTCTCATTGCAGTGTTCCTTTCATTCTTGCCGGCGGTCCGGCGCGTTCATTATCCGCAATTGCCCCGGGCCATAGCCAGAAGAATCTCCGCGGGGGCAGCGGCGGCCAGGTAGTGCTGGCCAAGCAGGTGGGATTCTGATTCAATTGGCTGGATCGCCATGAGTGTTGAGTATCGCATAATCAGCATTGGTGCGTTGTCGCATAACCGCCTTTGGGGCGAGGCGGCGGCGACTCGCACCGCCCACGCCACCACCACAGTCGTCTGCGAGGGCGATCGAACGATTCTGGTGGACCCCTCGCTTCCGGGGCCCGCCCTTGCCGCCCGCTTCAACGAGCGCACCGGCAAGACCCTCGCCGACGTCACCGATGTGTTCTGCACCACACTGCGACCCGTCCACCGAAGGAGCATCCAGGCCTTCGATCGGGCAAAATGGTGGGCTGCCGAACAGGAAATCCAGTGGTATCGCGGGTACATATCGGCCATGCTGGACGCGGCCGAGCGGATCAGCCCCGAAGACGCCGCGGCGGCCCAGGCGGACCTGGACCTGGTGGAGCGCTTCGAGGCGGCGGGGGACAAGCTCAGCCGGCAGGTTCAGGTGTATCCTCTGTCGGGGGCTACTGGGGGCACGGCGGGTCTGCTGCTGACTCCCGCGACCACGACGATTATGATTGCGGGTGACGCGGCACTGACGGCGGAGCACGTAATGCGCGGCCAGGTATGGAAGGGCTGCATAGACACCGAGGCCGCCATGACGTCCCTGCAGGAGATAGTCGAGCTGGCGGATGTTATTGTTCCGGGTCACGACAACCTGATGCTGGCGCCGGGGCAATGGCTGTAGCGATTTGCGATTTCCGATCCGCGGTTTTCGACTTATAATTCCTGCGCATCTTGATGCATGAGACGCACGAAAAATCCGACCAAGGCGAGGGCGAATGTAGGCTTCTGCGCGGGCTGGGGAGGGGCGGCTGATGTGGGCTCAGTTCCTGGCATCTCACGGGTGGTGGTTTGCCGTTCTCGGCGGGCTTCTGGTCTGTTCGGGCTTCTTCAGCGGCAGCGAGACGGCGCTTTTCAGCCTGTCGCGCGGACAGCTTAACCGCATGCGTCGGGGGCGGGCAGGCGGGCGACTGGCCGCCGGCCTGATGGACTCACCGCGCCGCCTGCTCAGCACGCTGCTGTTCGGCAACCTGCTGGTGAACGTAGCCTACGCGGGGATATCGGCCTCGATAACGCTGGAGTTGGTCCACAGCGACTCCCCCCCCTGGGCGCCCGCCGCGGCGTCGCTGGGGGCGCTGCTTGTGCTCATCCTCGTCGGCGAGGTCACGCCGAAACTGCTGGCGATGACGGGCGCCGATCGCTGGGCGCCGATAGCTGCCGCCCCGCTGACCGTCTTCGCCCGCGCGGTCGCGCCCGTGCTCTGGCTGCTGGAGCGCGCGCTTGTGGGGCCCATTACGCGCCTGATCGGCCCCGCGCCGGGTCCGCCGGCGGACATTACCCCCGAAGATCTCGGCGGCCTGCTGGCGCTGTCGGCAAAGCGGGGAGTTATCGACCACGATGTAAACGCCCTGCTCCAGGAGATTGTGGAGCTGACCGACCTGCGCGTGTGCGACATAATGGTGCCGCGCGTGGACATGATAACGTACGACGTAGACGGTTCGCGCGAGGGCCTGGTGGAGCTCTTCAGGCGGACGCACCTGCGGAAGGTGCCCGTATACAGCCGCCACGTGGACAACATTATCGGCGTGGTCCACGCCAAGCGGCTGCTGCTCCACGAGGTGGAGGCCATTTTCGAGCTCGTGGTGAAGGTGCCCTTCATCCCCGAAGCAGCCAGCGCGGAGCGGGCGCTGATGCAGTTCAGGGTCATGCGTACCCAGATGGCCGTTGTGGTGGACGAGTACGGCGGGACGGCGGGGCTGGTCACGCTGGAGGACGTTCTGGAGGAGATCGTGGGCGACATACCGGACCCGCACGACGTTCAGGCGGGCCCGGCGGTGGAGCAAGTGGGCCGGCGCGAGTATCTCATCGATGGCGACCTTGCAATCCACGAGTGGGTCGACGCGTTCAAGATGGACCTTTCCGGCAAGCGCATCAGCACCATCGGCGGGTTCGTCACCTCGCTGATAGGCCGAATCCCAAAAGTCGGCGACACCGCCGTATATCGAAACCTCCGATTCACCGTCGATTCCATGAGAAGACGCCGAGTAGGCCGCCTGCGCCTCCATCTCACGGAGGATGAGGAATGACCGCGATGCTGACCGAAGCGGCAATGTGGGTGCTCTGGCCGGCGGTGGGCCTCGCGGCCATCGTCATGCAGTCCATGTTCTGCGGGATGGAGACCGGCATATACGTGCTGAACAAGATCCGCCTGGATCTCGGCGCCGAGGCAGGCAGGAGGGGGGCAAGGCTGCTGCGAAAGCAGTTGAACAATCCCGAGAATCTGCTGGTGGTGCTGCTGATCGGGACAAACGTTGCGGCCTACACGGCGACGTTCGCGGTCCGGGCGATGTTCGATCTGGCGGGCACGGCCGCTTACGCGGGGCTGTATACCGTGGCGGTGGCCACGCCCATCCTGTTCATCTTCGGCGAGAACGTGCCGAAGAACCTGTTTCGCCGGTCGGCCGAGACGCTGGTGTATCGCCTGGCGTGGCTGCTCGGCGGGGCGAGCGTGCTGTTCAATGCCTGCGGCGCGGCGCCCCTGGTGCGGGCATTCACGCGGCTGCTGATGCGGCTTGTCGGACGAGGACGCACCCGTGCACCCGCCATGATGCCGCGCGGTCTGGCCGAAATCGTCGCCGAAGGAGCCGACAGCGGCGCGCTGACCCACATGCAGTCGATGATGGCAGAAAGGGTCATGAGAATACGAGAGGTGACACTGGCGGACGTGATGACGCCCATGCACGAAGTGGCCATGGTGGACGTGCACGTCGGCCGCGACGAGCTGATCGAAATCATCCGCAGCCACGAGTTCAGCCGCCTGCCCCTGACCGGCGACGACGGGCAGGTTGCGGGCATCCTGGACACGTACGACGTTCTCACGGGCGCCGGCGACGAGCAGCCGGCCGACAAGGCCACCGACCCACCGATCATGTCCGCCTCGATGCCGGTCACCGATGCCCTGTATCGCCTTCAGCGCGAGCATAACGTGATGGCCGTGGTCGCCAACGAGCGCGGCAGGCATGTGGGGATCGTGACGGTAAAGGATCTGGTGGAGGAGATCGTCGGCGAAATCGAAGAATGGTAGTCAGTAGCCCGCAATAGGCCGCGGACCTACCCCTTGGTCTTTCGCGGCTTGTCGGGGGGGGCGTCCAGGCAGTCCACCAGCACGCGGCAGATGTCCTCCTGCAGTTGCTTTGCTCGCCAGTTGGCCCCACCCGGAAGATCGCCAACCAGCACGGAGTAGGCGATTTTCGGCCGCCCGCCCTTATCCAGAATGTACCCGCTGAGCCCCGACGCCTTCCTGATCCATCCGGTCTTGCCCAGCACCCGCCCGCGGTAAGAGCCCCCGAGCCGCCTGGTCAGACTGCCGTCGGTTCCGCTCATGGCCATGCTGCGAAGCAAAACGCCCGCATCACGCCGGCGCAGCACGCCGCACAAAACCTTCGTCATCGCGACCGGCGCAACTTCGTTGCCGTGGGACAGGCCCCCGCCGTCGCGCACCCTCAACTCCTCCGCCTTCACGCCGTAAGCGCGGGCGAAAACGGCGGCCATCTTCTTGGCGCTGCCGGACCACGTGCCGTCGCCCGCGCGGAGGAATATGCACTCGGCCGCCATGTTCAGGCTCTGCTTGTTGGACCGGCCCATCGCCAGCGCCAAAGGCGTGGCGGTGCGGCAGATCGCCTTTGCGTCCTTCAAGTCCGTCTTGCCGGGCTCGACCACGCGCAGTTGTCCGGTGAACTTCACGCCGGCCAGCACGAGCCGCTCCCCCAGCGTCCGCCCCACCAGCAGCGGCGGGTTGTTCGCCGCAACGGATAACGCATCCGGCGTGGATTGAGTGATCGTGCCGCGCAGCGTGAGCGTCGAGTCATCGGCATCGGGCGTGAGCGACCACGTGTGTTTCCGTCCCGGCTTCACCTTGTTGACGATCTGAAAGAAGCGGCTGCCAGGGAAGACCTCCGCAATCGCCTTGCCCTTGACCAGATGGAACTTCACGTCGAAGCAGTTGTTGTTGAAGTTGAGCCGCCCCACCGGTGCCGCGTACCAGCGGTGGTGCTGTGATTGCGGCCAGTCCGGATGACGGTAGGCCTCCGCCTTACCGCTGTCTTCAAGCAGAATCTGCGGTGGGGCCTTCTTGGGCGAGGCGGCCTTGATGGCCGCGGCCCAGCGGTCCAGCTCGGCGTAACGGCTCTTTCCAGCCGCCGCCGCCACGCGACCGTCGCCCAGCGTAGGGTCGAACTCGCCGCGGATGAGAATCGCCCCCGACTTCAGCAGATAGACCGTTGTGACGAACTTGAACTCGCCCCCCAGGCTCGTCATCGCAAAGGCGCTGGTAAGCAGTTTCTGATTGCTCGCGGGAACGAACCGCCGGTCGCCGCGGATCGAGACCAGCACCCCGCTCAGGGGCCCCGAGCCCTTGCCGTCGGCCACGCGTACGGCCGAGACGCCGGCCGTCGCCTTTATCTCCTTCTCGAAGACCGCAACCAGGGCCGCAACCTTCTCCTGAGGCGACGCCCGCTTGGCCGCCTTCCTGGTCGCCGGTGCCGGTCCAGCCGCGGCCCCAGACGACACAACGAGGCACGCTCCAAGCAGCAAGCCCCGCGCGGCAGCCCGCACACACGTGGACCGTTTCGCAGGATACATGTTCAATTCTTCGGCCGTTTGCGGCTAAGCGAGTTAAGCAGAGTCTTATGCTGTTATCCGGATCCAAGGTGGATCCCGGCGTCAGGGCTTAGCATATAGCCGCAGACCCCATTAGAGGCAACGTCTCTAACGCCTCTAACGGGCTCTGCGGCTCTGCGGCCTGACCACGCTCGCGTAAGAGCGCTTAGTTGCCTCAATCGCCGAAGCAGGTACTGACCGCCCTTGCCGCGGCCAGCAGCGGATAATCAGCCGGGATCGTCCTGACCTTCCCCGCCACTTCGGCGATGGCGATGGAGCCCACGTCCCCGTCATTCTGCGCCACCATCCGCCCGAATTGCCCGCTCTTGAGAAGCTCGAACGCATGGTGGCCGAAGCCGGTGGCCAGCACGCGGTCGTGGGCGGTTGGTGTTCCACCGCGCTGGATGTGGCCCAGCACGATGGCCCTGCAGTCCAGGCCGCTGAGACGTTCGATCTCCGAGGCCACGAACTTGCCGACCCCGCCCAAACGCACCGGGTCCGGAGAGTTCTCCACCACCCGCTCGATGAACTGCTCGCCGCCGCCCGGGGCCGCCCCCTCCCCAACCGCGATGATCGTAAACCCCTTGCCCCCCCTGCTGCGATCGACGCACTTCGCCGTCACCTTCTCCATGTCGAACGGTATCTCCGGTATCAGTATCACGTCCGCCCCCGATGCCACCCCCGCATGAAGCGCAAGCCAACCCGAATACCGGCCCATCAGCTCAACCACCATCACGCGGTGGTGGCTCGATGCCGTCGTGTGAACCTTGTCCAGCGCGTCGGACGCCGTTGCCACGGCCGTGTCGTGGCCGAACGTGATCTTCGTGCCCCAAATGTCGTTGTCGATCGTCTTCGGCACGCCCACGATAGCCAGCCCCCGCTCAACCAGGCCCGCGGCCCCGCTCATGGTCCCGTCCCCGCCGATGACGACAAGCGCATCCAGGGCGGCCTCGGTATAATGCTCCACGACCTGGTCGCGGACGTCGCGGATCTTCCACCCGCCCTTGCCGTCGGGCACGGCGTACTTGGCGGGATTGGCCTTGTTGCACGAACCCAGGATTGTGCCGCCCCTGGTCAGGATGCCGCTGACGTCCAGGAAGCTGAGCACCCGCACGCGGTTCTCGATCAGGCCCAGGTATCCATCCTCGATTCCTACAACCTCCAGGCCCCCGCCAATGGCAGCCTTGGCCACCGCGCGGATCACCGCGTTCAGGCCGGGACAGTCCCCTCCGCCGGTCATTATGCCGATTCGACGTAACTTCGAGGCCATGGCGTTCTCCAGAATCCGATTAAACCGCTCTTGCGATAAAGCCTGAGAGAGAGTATAATGGATCAACGCGTATTTCCGATAGGGCCATTGTGCGCTGCTCCAGACGAGGGCTCCGATAATGTGCGCCAAGGAATCTGCAGACCGCAGGCAGGACCAGCGATATCCGCTGGCGACCAACGTAAACTTCTTTCACGGCCCTTCGAACCGTGAGTTCCCCGGGCGATGCGTCGACATATCAAAAAGCGGCATGCTGATGTATGTGCCGGTCGCCACCCCGGTGAAGGTGGGCCAGCCGCTCAACCTGAGCGTGGGCAGCGTCAACCGCCCCGAATTCGCCAGCCTGGGCGAGAAGCCCGTGCCCGGTGCAATCGTCCGGGTCGACCGCCACTGCCTCCTCGAAGAGGGCTACGTCGCCGTCGGCGTGAGGTTCACAGACGTCTGAACCCTATAACAGGGGTCAGGTACCTTTTCTGTGCCGCGGAGGGGATGACTTTCATCTTCCCAGGCTTTTTCCAGGGTTATCTGCGCTTGCCGACAGCTTTGCGCCGTAAGAGCCACCCCACCCCTTTTCGCTCCAAATGACGGCGGAGGGCCGGCGGGATGCAGGGACAACAATTTGACCAACGTGTCCAGTAGACCGGACAGGTTTTTTTGGGCGGGCATGGCAATTGGGCGGCTGGGGCGATGTCCTTTAACCGCAAGACCCGCCGGATACTCGACATGCGCTATCTTATGTACGTATAGTAACTTAGGTAATCTATCAGGCTTGTAGGAGTATGACCAGTGTTCCGAGCTTGAGATAGCGCCTGCGAGCGGAAAGAGATCCCCTGGAAACCACGTTGATTTCCACTATGCCCGCTGCCTATTATACGCATGTAGCGAAAATGGGTTGCTGAGTAAGTAGTACCTTATATTTGATGCTCTAATATCGTCCGTACGGAAGTTAGCTTAGGGCGACCCATTAACGCCGCCGAGTTGAACGGCCCGAAGGGGCCGAACCGACGTGGTTGACAACGAGATTGACAGTTCCAGGCGAACCGCGACGGTTGATTACATGTTAGCCTGCCGGATTTCGGTAGGCCCTTGAAACCGCATATGTTGTACGGGCGTTGTCTAGCCACTCCGGCCGGACAATTGAGCCCGAAGCTCAAGGCCGGCAGCGATCGGCCGAGTCAACGATGCTGTGAGATTGCATCGGCATGCTTAATAGTCTCATCGATTATTCTTGCCGGCAATCTGGCACCCGGCGTCTTTGGCGCACAAGGCAAGGAGATCTTATCATGAAGAAGGCATTCACATTAATCGAGCTGTTGGTGGTTATTTCCATCATCGCGGTGTTGGTGACAATCCTCGTGCCCGTGGTCATGGCCGGCCTCGGCAAGAGCGAGACCACGGTCTGCCAGAACAACCTCGGCGTCATCGGCAGGAAGCACAACGACTATGCCAATGCGGCCGACACCTACGCCGACCCCTTCCCCAGGCATATCGGCGGCGGTGATCCCCATGACACCGCCCCGATCACGGGTCTGGTCACAGCCGCCACGCTCGACGACGCCCTCGGCACGTGCGGGATGCAGACCGTGTGGGTGATGATCGACCGCGGCGACCTGACCGACACCGCATTCCGGTGCCCGGGCGATGCTGACTGGACATCGCGCTCAAGCTCCGATAAGTACGGCTGGGAGGCCCTGACGGAGTTCTCCTACGGCATTCATTACCCCTATTCGGACGACGGAGGGGTGCCGGTCGCCAATCCGGCCGACCCGAACGCCAGAGGGCAGTCCTCTGCCGCGAGGCTCGTGTACAGGGAGAACCTGGTCCTGTTTTCCGATCGCAACCCGGGCGGGGCGGTTGACGGAGCGGCCACACTCCACAGCAACCACGCAGGAACGGATGGCGGGTGCATAATCGTAAGCAGGTCCGGCAATACCAAGTTCTTCAACCAGGAGGACCAGTCCACCGCCGGCTTCGGTGACGATATCTACATCGACGAAACCGAGGCCGCCGTCCCCGGCACCGGTGACGGAATCCCCGACAGTATCACTGATACCGTCATCACGCCGGAGGCATCCCGGTAACAGGGCGGTCGTTCTGGTTTTGCTTGCTGCCGGATGCTCATGCGCGGGGCGGCCCACACGGGCCGCCCCGTTTCATACCTGTGTGATCCAGACGCCCCCGCCGCAAACCCCTCCGCCTCGGGGATGGCAAATCACCGCCACAAAACCGTAGAATACACCTGGCATCCACTAGAAGACGTACCCTCACCAACGAGAAAGGAACACACCATGTCCAACCGGAAGCTGCTCGCCCTGGCCGCTGCGCTGGCGCTGGTCGTGCCTGCCGCCGCCCACGCAATGCTCGCCGACGTCCCGCTGGAGATCATCGCCGCCCGAAGCGAGCTGGTCGTCGTAGCCGACGTCGTCAAGACGAACCCGCCCGCAATGATCGCGTTGAACGTGCCCGACTCGCCCAAACCGGTGAACACATGGTTCATGAAGTGCACGCTGCGGATCACGCGGGTGATCACCGAGAACGGTAAGCCGCCCGCGGCGGGCGACGCCAAGCCGGCGAACCGCACCATCGAAATCTTCACCCGGGCGCCCCGCCCAGCCCAGCCGGGCCAGCCCAGGATCGCCGTCTCCGACATGTACTACGCCTCCCTCCAGGCGGGCAAGGGGTACGTTCTGCTCCTCCGCAAGATGGCGGGCAGGGCGGAGTACTACCTGCCGAGCTACCCGCGGAACTCCGCCCCGGCCGGGGCGGAGGAGATCAAGAAGATCGAGCGTGCGGCCCTGGTGGCGAAGTGGGCGTGGGGCAAGGCCGTCGGCGGGCTTCAAATCGCTTTGGTCCCGCGGCAGACCCGCGTGCAGCTGCGGCAGATCCGCAGGCACGTGCGCGGCAAGGACGGGCGGATGAGGCCGCAGTTCCAGGGCAAGAGCGCATCTGTCCCGTGCGTGGTCGCGCTGCGCAACGTCGCCAAGGAGCCGGTGGCTGTGAATCTCTACGCCGGAGATCGGCTTCTTTCGGTAGTCGCCAAGGGGCCGGGCGGGAAGACCGTCAAGCCGGACCTCTACGGGTGGTTGGCGCGCGCGGACCTGGCACTGTTCAGCCCGAAGTACACGGCTATCATCAAGCCGGGGGCGGTCCTGTTCATCGGCCCGACGGGCAAGGGCGACTACGGCATGAGCCTGAACCTGGACGTTGCGACGGGCAAGTGGCGGCTCCAGGCGTCCTACACGTGCGCACGCCAAGCCGCAGGGGTCGGCGGGCGCAAGCTCTGGACCGGCACGATCCAGTCAGCCCCGGCCGAGATCGAAGTGACCAACCCGCCGAAAGGCCGCTGACGGCATCGCCCCCGCCAGGGGCCCCAGGGGCCTGGCGAGCCCCGGTTCAGCGGTGCCCGCGCCACGGGCTTATTTCATCGCGTGATCGGACGGTTTGACGCCCTTCTTGAACTTATTAAAGCCGAACGGCAGCGGCTTGTACTCACCTACAATATCCACGTTCGATTTGGCGGGGATCTTCTTTTCCATGCCAACGCACCAGTAGGCCGCGTTTACCAGGAGTCGCCTCAGGCCTTCGCTTTGCAGGTCTCGGGCGTCGCCCATCGTGGTGGTGAACACGCGCCCGACCTGGCCCTTTGCGCCTTTGTAAGTTTTCGTCCACGCCATCGACATCATCGGGTTATTCTTGCGTCCCTCGGCGGGCTTGTCCGTCGGCTTCATGCCTTCGATGACCTGTCCGAGGAACAGAACTTTGCTGTCGCCCGGCAGCGGGTTTCGCACGGTGTAGACGTCGGTGGGCCCCCAGATGTCATCGCAGCCGCGGACTATCGGATGATCCTTGGCGCCGGGCGCCAACACGCCGCGCGTACTTTGGCGACCGTGTCGGCCGTGGTGACTCTTCCAGGTCTGTCCGAGGATATGCTGACCGAAGCCGCCCTTCCACACCCTGCCGTTGCAACTGAACCGCTCGTACGTCTTGCTCTTGAGCCTGAACGCCACCACCGCCGCACGCATTCCGATTACAGGCTTGCCCGCGTCGATGTACTCGGCTACGTATTTCATCTGCTCGTCGGGCAGATCGCGGAAGCGCGTGGCGATTATCATCAGGTCAGCCGTCCTCAGCGCTTCGAGCCCGGGAATGTTCTTCGTGTTGTTCGGGTCGATCGTCCCATCCTCGGGGTTCATCGCGAACAGCACGGTGCACTTGAACCCGTGCCTGCGGGCCAGGATCTTGCCAAGTTGAGGAAACGCCTCTTCCGAGCGATATTCCTCATCGCCCGAGACCAAGACAATATGCTTGCCCTCGCCCGGGCCTTTGGCGCCTTTGTAGACGACCCACTGCCCTGCGGCTGGTGCGTCGGTCTTGGCGGCGACAAACGAGACAAACAGCATCAGTAAACAAACAGACAGCAAAGTTATTCGCGCAACCATTCGGAGTCTCCCTTTATCCGACATTTCGCTCCCCTGGGGACAAGTTCGCAGCGCCTTCGGCGTCCTGGATAGCCTGCCCTTGGTCTTGAGGAAAGCCTTTGTTTGTGCGGTCGAAAGTTGCTCTATTGTACCTGAGAACGAAACCTAAACCAGGAAATCCGGCCTTACCCCGAACAACGGGATGATATCCTCTAAGGCGCAAACATGACTATCTTTGACACGAGATTGCGCGTCACATGGCGGGCGTTTGGCGCTGGGCTGGCCTTGGGCTTGATGTTCGCCTCGGTCGCCGCCGGTGGGTCGATGGCACGCTACAATGTCGTCTGGGAAAGCCCGTCGAAGGACGATACCGGCCAGATGCCGCTTGGAAACGGAGATATCGCCGCCGGCGTCTATGCGATCGAGAACGGCGACCTTTACCTGCTGCTGGCTAAGAATGACGCGTTTACTTACAACGGTGATATCTTCAAGACCGGGCGCGTTCGCATTGCGCTGACGCCCAATCCCTTCGCCAAGGGCAAGAGATTTCGCCAGACCCTCGACTTGGCGACCGGTTCGATCCGCATCGAGGCCGACGGCGTGAGCCTTCGTATCTGGGCCGACGCCAACCGGCCGGTTTATCACGTGCAGATCAAAGCGCCCGCCGAGATATCCGTTACAGCCGGGCCGGAATTCTGGAAGCGGGTCGACGACTGCAAGCATAACTCTTCGAGAGCGCCTATCGCCAACGTCACCCAGGATGTGCGACTCGAGCGGAAGGACAAGATTCTATGGTACTTCGCGGTGGGCGACCGGAGCGTCTATCCCGCCGATATGAAGTACTACAACGTCGAGCAGATGATATCGAAGCGGCCCGACCCTTATCGCTTCAATACGTTCGGAAACCTTCTCGAAAGCCCGGATCTGGCGTTGAAGAACGGGAAACTCACCGGAAAGGCCAAAGATTTTGACATCCGCATCCACGCCCTGACCAAACAGGCCCCCAAGATATCCACGTGGATCGAGACAATCGAGCGGCAAGCCGCGCGCCCGACGGATGTGAAGAAGGATTTCGCGGCGCATTGTCGATGGTGGTCGGCGTTCTGGGATCGAAGCTGGATCATCGCCTCGGATAACACGCTGCCAGCCGCCGAGCGCGAGAAACTCAATGGTGAGGCTCCGTCCGGCAGGCGCACCGAAGCCGACGGCGGCGCCCTGGTCTCGCAAAGCTACAACGTCTTCCGTTTCATCATGGCCTGCCAGTCTCGCGGGCGGATTCAAGCCAAGTTCAACGGCGGGCTCTTCACCCAACCGTTGCGCGGCCGAAAGAACGCGCAAGGGGACGACCGCCTGTGGGGGCGGCGATACACGTACCAGAACCAGCGGTTGCTCTACTGGCCGCTGCTGATGAGCGGCGACGGCGACCTGATGAAACCGTTCTTCGACTACTACTGGAACCTGCTGCCGGTCCGCAAGGCCATCACCAAGGCATGGTTCGGCCACGACGGCGCCTACTACCGCGAGAACATCGAACCGACCGGCGGCGAGCGGGATTGCGGGCGATCGGGCAAGCCGCCGAAGACCAAGCCGGGTGAGAATAAGGGCAAGGGATACTATCACAGCTACTATTTCACCAGCGGCCTGGAAACCGTGACCATGATGACCGAGTACGTGAAGTATTCCGGCGACAAGAAGTTCCGCGATACGGTGCTGGTTCCCTTCGCCCGCGAGGTCCTGCTGTTCTTCGACAAGCACTATCAGCGCGACGCGAAAGGGAAGATCCGCCTGGACCCGGCGATGGTGCTGGAAACGTGGTGGATTGCAGTGAACCCGGCGCCCGATATCGCCGGTCTGCAGTTCTGCCTCGATGAACTGCTGGCGATGAAGGCCGGAACGAAAGAAGACCAGGCCAACTGGCGCCGCTTCCGGGCCGAGATCCCGCCGGTGTTCCTGCACGAAATCAACGGACGCAAAGCGATCGCACCGGCCGAAAAATGGGCCAAGAAGCACAACGCCGAAAACGGCTTGCTGTATCCGGTGTTCCCGTTCCGCTGTTTCGGCCTGGGCCTGGGCACGAAGGACATCGTGGCCTGGACCATGAAGTATCGCACCCACAAAAACGCCTTCGGCTACAAATGCTGGACCCAGGACCAGATCCACTGGGCCTACGCCGGAAACGCCGCCGAAGCACAGGAAGGCCTCATCCGCCGCTTCCGCAACGCAACCAGGCAATGCCGCTTCCCGCTGTACGGATCCGCCGGTCCGGATTCCTGCCCGGACTTCGATCACTTCGGCGCCGGCAGTACGGCGCTGCAACGCATGCTGGTGCAGGAAGCCGCCGGCAAGATCCTGCTGCTCCCGGCATGGCCCGCCGATTGGGACGCCGACTTCAAGCTCCACCTGGAAAAGAGCACGGTCATCAGCGGTAAAGTTATTAACGGTAAACTGACGGACTGGACCATCGAACCCGCCGCCCGCAAGAAAGATGTGGTGGTCTACAAACCGCAGCGCGCGCCCCCACGCCCGGCAATACCAGCCAACAAGCATCCGCTCCGCATCGGCGTGGATCAGACCGGCGGCAACCGGTTCCGGGGTAAGATCGGGCGGGTAACGATGTTCCGCGGCCGGCTCGAACCTGATACGATCCGCGCCCTGGCCGCAGGCGACCGCAAAAAGAAGGTAACAGCCGGCTCGGTCGTCGGCTACGTGCTTGAACCCAAGGCAGGCGATGTCCTGCCGGTCAAAGCCGGGGATCTTAACAGCGCGGTCTCCTTCGAGGCATGGATCATGCCTGAAGAAGGAGAAGCCGGGCGCATCCTCGACAAGCTCACCGGCGGGCAACGTGACGGTTTCCTGCTGGATTGCTGGCCAAAGCTGAGTCTGCGTCTGATCGTCGGCGCCCGGCAGATAGATTTCCCCGGCGTATTGAAACCCGGCATCTGGCAACACGTTGCTGTGGTGATCGCCAAAGGCAAGTCAGATGTGTACCTGAATGGGGATAAACGTTGATTGTCATCCTGTCCTTCTCGATAACGTCATTCGGGCATGAAGGAACGGTTTGGCTGGCTTGCGGGTGGGGGCGGAAAAGAATCCAGCAGGCGCGTACAATAGAGGGGCAGGGATCAGGCTCCCCCACGGGGCCCAGGGCCTGGGGACTACGCAGGTCAAGAGGGCAAGAGATGAGTATGGTTTCGCCGGAACCCTCGCCTGTGGAGTAGAGTGAGTGTCTCACGAAACGACAGATGTTAGGCCTTCAGGGCGTTGGCGCAGAATTCGGCGGTTCTTGCTATGGGCCGGCTTGGCGGTATTCACTGTCTGCGTAGCAGCGGGGATTTGGAAAGGATACCAAATCTACCAGATAGGGGTGAAGAACGATTGTCTCCAGAACCTGCGATCTCTGCGCGACTACGTCTTCGTGCTGACTGTGGTGGATGAAGAAAACCAATGGAGACTGTTTCAAGGCAGCCTGGTAGAGGCGGTTGAAGCGGAGTCGGACAAGCCGTTTACCCAATGGCAGCCAGGGGCGCGTGAATTGCTTCGTTGCCCCGCGTCGGGGCAGCTTTATGTCTACGGCCCATTTACAGGCAGGTGCCGAGACGAGTTGGAGTACAATGAGGGCAGGCCGGTTCTCTGGTGCGCGACACCTGCTCACTACGGAGGGAGATGTGTCGTGTTTGAGAATACAGTTTATTACCGGCTAAACGAGGACGACTTCAAGAAAGCCCTCGCTCGCCGCGACAAAGACGTTCCCGACGCTGCCACCGAGGCGCTGAAGTCGCAGACCCGCCCCACCACGGCGGGCAGGCGCAGCGGAACAATCCAGGTCGCGCCCGCGACACGAAAAACGGTAGAATAGAGGGCATGACACCCGCCTTCGCCAAGGCTATGGCGGGCAAGGACAGGGGAACAATGCGGGGTAGACTCCGAGCAGGCGCGGTGGGAAAATGAAGCGTGGCAGGAAACGCGTGATTTTGGGCGCGATGGCGGTCTTGCTGGTTGTGCTGGTCCCCGTGGCGGGGACGTGGTGGCACACCAACAGGCCGGAGTGCAAGGCCCGCCGCCTTCTGGCCGAGTTGCGAGGGGACCCACCCGGGCGGGTAGAGCAATGGCTTATCGATCACGACTTAATCGAGCCAGCTCCCACGCGAGACGCATGGGACATAATGGAGGACTTGGCAAAGCTTGGGCCACCGGCTGTTCCGGTTCTTATCTCGGGGCTGGGGGACAAGAATCCGTCCGTTCGCCAGCACAGTGCCGAGGCGATAGCCCTCATCGGTCCGCCAGCTCACGAGGCAACCCCACATCTTGTTGCGGCCCTGGAGGATGGAGAGTTGAGGGTCCGCTTTGCTGCTGCCGATGCTTTGCGGCTGTTCGGGCGTAGAGACGTTGTCGTCCCATTCCTCCTGCGGAAACTGGAAAGCAAGGATACGTTAGAACGTTGCCTTGCTGCTTGTGCCCTTGGTTTGTTTGACCCTCCTGCCAAAGAGGCGGTTCCCGCCCTACAAGAAGCATTGAAGGACAAAGATGCGCCCGTGCGAGATGCTGCCGAAATGTCGCTGAGGAAGATCCAGGCCGGGGCAGCGACACGCGAGGCGGCGACGCGCGCGGCCGCCACCACCCAGCCGGGAGATAAGCAATGAAGCCCGGCAGAAAACGGGTGGTTTTTGCCGCAGTTGCGGTTCTGGTGATCGTCCTGGGCGTCATCGTTCTGGTTTTCTTGCCAGCCGACGACACGCCCGAAGACACCGCGACGGCAGAAGTGCGCAAGGCGTTGGACCGCGTGCGCAAGCCGAACTTCCTCCAGCAGTGGCTGATCGATCTGGGGTGGCGCGAGGAGCCAGACTCCTCCAAGCGGTTCGTCGGCGAGGTCATATCAATCCTTGGGAAAGCGGCTGTGCCTGGTCTGGTCGGCGCACTGAAAGACACCGACGAGGACGTGCGGCTTTGCGCCCTTTTTGCCCTGGCCGAGATAGGCCCGGAGGCAAAGGATGCAGTACCTTCCCTCATTGTCGCACTGAAAGACTCCGACAGACAGGTGCAGTGCGGCGCAGCCGGGACGCTGGGCGTAATCGGTCCGGACGCGAAGGCCGCCGTTCCCGCTCTCATTGGCGCAGCGAAAGGCTCCGACGTATACCTGCGGAAGATCGCAACCAGCGCCCTGGGCCACATCGGCCCGGACGCAAAGGCCGCTGTCCCCACGCTCATTGTCGCACTGAAAGGCTCCAACGGACAGGTGCGGCGGGTCGCAGCCCGCGCCCTGGGCCAGATGGGCCCTGCTGCCGCGGTCGCCATCCCATCTCTTCAGCAGGCCACGAAGGACCCCGACACGGACCTTCGCATCGACGCCGCCGCCGCACTTGTCAAACTGGGCCACGAGCCCAGGGCCAATTTGCAGATCGTAACCAGCGCCCTGAACGACCCCGAGGGCCCTGCCGACACGGCCGCCAGGGCGCTCGGGTCGATCGGCCCGGACGCAGAGCCGTCCGCCCCTGCCCTCGCTGCCGCACTGAAACACAACGACACGAACGTGCGGCACACGGCTATGATGGCCCTGGCCAAAATCGGCAAGGGCGCAGTTCCCGCCCTGATCGCCTCATTGAAAGAGACGGATCGGGACGTTCGGGCGAAGGCCACCTGCGCGTTGGGCGAGATAGGCCCGGATGCGAAGGCAGCCGTTCCTGCCCTGATTGCCGCACTTGAGGACACTGACGCCTGGGTCCGCGAGTGTGCCACCGAGGCGCTGGGCGAGATCGGCCCGGCGGCCAAGGCCGCGACCCGCGCACTGGCCAAAGCCTTGAAGGATGGCAACGAGAACGACCGCAAAGCCGCCGCCAAGGCGTTGGCTGAGATAGGCCCGGATGCGAAGGCGGCCGTTCCTGCCCTGGCTGCCGCACTCGAGGACACTGACAACATTGTCCGGTACCGGGCCGCCGAGGCGTTGGGCATGATTGGGCCGGCGGCCAAGGCAGCATTGCCCGCCCTTGCTCAAACAATACAAGGTGACGATGGAACACTTCGGGTCCTGGCGGCCGCGGCGGTCGTGAAGTTGGGACGGGCAGAGAGAGGCATGCCTATTCTGCTTGAATCGCTTCAAGATGAGAATTACTCCGTGCGCCACTTGGCCGCCGAAGCCCTGGGCGAAATCGGGCATATGGCGAATGAAGCTGTCCCTGCGCTCGAGAAAGCACTGAGGGACAAAGAGGGGTGTGTCCGCTACGCGGCGGTCGTGGCGCTAAGCAAAATCCAGGCGGATGGTAGCCCGTAGCCCGTGGCCGGGAGCCGGGCGCAGAACAGCGAATGATGAATCCGACTTCGTCCTTCGGACTTCGCCGCGACAAGTTGTCGAATGTCGAATAACAAATTTCGAGCGTATGGGGTCAGGGCTTGATTAGTGATTAGTGGTTGATCTGGGCACGGAGCCCGTAGAATAAAGGCATGGCACCCGGCTTCGTCCTCCCGATGTACATCAGGATACATCGGGACTATGCCGCGGCAAGGACACGGGAACAATGGGGCCTGTCGCTGACAAACCTGACATGGTGTCGAAAGCCTCGGGAATCCGGTGGGCTCAGGGGGTGTTGCTCTGTTTGCTCCTGGTTATCCTTATTGCCTTCGGTTGGGCTTTCCATGTCGGGTTGTCTACCTCGAGGCGGGTCTGGGACGTCGTGTTCTCCCCAGACGCCAGGCTGCTCGCGAAAGCGGGCGAGGCTGGCGTCTGGGTGTACGACTGTGCAACAGGGAAGATTGTAGCCGCAATTGATCGACCTGCGTGGACAGTGGTGTTCTCTCCGGATTCGAAGATACTCGCCTTCGGGGATTACCAGGGCAGCGTGATGCTCTGGGAGCTGGAAAGCGGGAGCCAGGCGCCCAGACCGCCGGGTCTCCGCGACGGAGAGAACCCCTATTGCCTCCGGAGGGGAGAAGGCAAACGCGAACTTGCCGCCCTTGCGTTCGCCCCGGATGGGACGGTGTTGGCATCCGTGAGGGGCAGCGCCGTTGAACTCTGGGACATGGCAACCGGGCAAAAGCGCGCGACGCTCAAGCACGCATCGGAGGTCTTGGCCGTGGTGTTCGTTCCGAACGAAAACACTGTGGTGACGCGGACGGTGGTGCAATCCGACAGACGTGACTCGCTGAATATCTGGGACACCGATGCGGGAGAGGTACGCGCGTCGATAGAGTTCCCCGCAAGCTTCAACTCGGATATCCATAATATAGTGCTTTCGCCCGATGGCCGCACATTGGCAGGGTCCACCACCGTGGGGGATGTATCCACCTGGGATCTCTCCACCAGGAGGCAGCTTTGTGTCTTTGAGTGCATGGGTTTGTACTGTTTTCCCGCCTTCTCACCCGACGGAACCGTACTGGCGTACGAGGACCCAGGAGGACTGAAGCTCGTGGATCCCGCATCAGGCAAGGAGGCAGCGTACCTTGGGCCGGTTCCTGAGGGAGAGCTGGCCGTGATAACTTTTCATCCTGACGGGCAGACCATCCTTGGGGCCGGGGAGGAGCGCTTTGGGGAGACCACGGACCACTTCCTGTATGCTTGGGACGTTCGAAGCAGAAAACTGGTCAAACTGGTCAAGCGGATCCCCGTGTTGCCTCCAACGCTGGTCCCATGGCGTCTGGTCGGTTGGTTTGTGGCGTGGCTGGCGTGCTGGGTCTTTGTGGCGCAGTTGGCAAAGCACGCCGCACAGCGATTTCCCGCCAATGGCCAGTCACCGTGGTACGTGGCCCATCTGGTCACTCTCGTAGCTGCGTACATCGTGGCCAATGGGGCGATAATCCTACGGCTCGAGGATGATGGTTTACAGGCTGTCGACTCTTTGTGGATGCTTTACCCCTGCGTCGCATCGGCGTTAGTCTGCGCGGTGGTTATCTTCGTTGTGTCTTGGCGGTCGCACTACCGTAGAGAGCCGTTGTTCTCATGGATCAGTCTGGCCGGGGCCATCTTTATCGTGCTCTTCAATGGGCTGGTTTTTTGGATGATGGCATTAGGCACATCTGGACTTGGGTGACCCGGGTGTAGTGGACCACTGTAGTGGACCATCGACTTTGAACCCGCCTTCGTCCCCCCCCTCGGGGCCCATGGGGCCTGGGGACTACGGCGTGGCAATCGCCCGGTGCAGGGGCGTACAATACAAGACATGGCCCGCCTTCGTCCCCCGGGGACTACGGCGGGCAGGCGTGGTGGGAAAATGAAGCTTCGCGGGAAATGGGTGGTTCTGACGCTCTTGCTCGCAGTCGTTTTGGGCGGGTGCGACGCCGCCTGGCCGGCCTACGAGCAGATCGAAATCGGCAAGCCCCTGGCGAAACGGCATCTGCTCCTGCGCCAGGGGCGGCAGCAACACGAGCGCCTGGTCTGGGTCAGCCGCGCCACAACGTCCTTGCCTCCGACTCTGCTGGGCGACTCGCTCCTGGTCCTCCGGGACAAGAACGGCAACGTGACCGCAAAGGTGTACACGGCCGGCGCCGCCACCCACTGGATACTCTGCCAGTGGGCCGCGTTTCGACTGGTGGCGGAGGTACAGATCCCCGAGGAGGCCTTCCGCGATCCGCCCGCGGACTGGAAGGAGCCGGCCATGCCCGAAAGGGACAGGATGTCCCGGATCCTCAAATGCATCTCGCCTCTGCTGGTGGAAGTCGAGACGGCGCCGCCCCTGCAGACGGTCTGGGAGGGCCCGCGCCGGTCGCTTTCGACCGGGGAGGTGACCGGAAGTGTCGGTGTGCGGATCCATCCGCGCCGGCTCGGCAAGCGCATCTCCAAGATGGTCCAGGCGGGACCGACCGACATCGCGATCGATCCGGCGAAGGATGTTGACCTGACGGGCCTGTTCGGGACAGAGATCCTGCGCGGCGATGGGCTGGAAACAAGGATCGTTGCCGAGAAGCCGGACGAGGTCACGCTGAAGGTATTTCTGCGGACACCCTTTCGCCCGCACCAGAACATTCTGGAGTACCTCTCGGGTGCCCCCGGGGCTTTCCCGGGTCTGTTTGTCGGTGAGACGGAGGTGCCCGAAGAGCTCGAGCGGATCGTGTCCTCGTTCTACCCCCTGTTCATGATATTCTCGAACAAAGTCATTGGAATGGAGCAAATAGCGCAAGCGCCCGGCGTCCTGGCCGGCATCACGCGGGACGGGTACGACTGGACGTACAGGAATCCACACGGTGGAACCCTACGGATTCAGAACCTGGGCAATCGGCGGATTCGCATCGAGTCGAAGGCCTTCGGCCTGTACGACCCGTTCTTCCTGCTGGGGATACTCGATCTGATGGCCGGCTGGAAGGTCGCCGAGCACCATTTCTACAACAGCGCCGTCGCCCATCTTACAAGACGTGTTCGGGAGCAGCCGGACAGCGCCGAGGCCCTTCTTGCCCGCGCGTGTCTCTACGATACGGGCCATGACTACGACAGGGCAATCGCCGATTACACGCGGGTGCTCGAACTCGACGCGTCGCAGAGCACGGCCGCCACCAAACGGAAGGACATCCTGCGGCGCCGGGACCGATACGACCGGGACATAGTCCGGTTCTCCCGGGAGATCCGGATGGAGCCTAACACAACGACCCAGCACGAGTTCGAGGGACAATACATCTGCTGGGACGACGACCCGGACAAGGGAATTGCGGACTTCACGCGGGTGATCGAGAAGAAACCGGGCAATCCGGCTGCCTACAACAGCCGGGGTGTCTCGTACTATGACAAGGGCTTGTACGGCAAGGCCGTGGCTGACTTCACCCGAGCGATTGAATTGAACCCCAAGTACGTGAAGGCGTATGAGAACAGGGGACGCCTGTACTATCTGCGAGGCAAGTACAGCAAGGCATGGCCGGACGCGCGAAAGGCCGCGGCGTTGAGCGGAGTACCCGACCGCCGTCTGGTGCGGATGCTGCGCAAGGTGGCGCCCCAGAAGCGCTGAAGAAAGGGCAAGAACCATGACAGACCTGCGAATTGTTGGCTGGCGCATGGCGATCATTCTCGGCTGTGTTGCGATGGCTACTGTGATCACCTTCGTCGTGACCCTTGCGCAGGACTTCTACGCGCCAAGATACACTGCCGTGGCGTACCTGGGGATCAATCCGATGAAGAAGGGCACGTTACGGGCAGGTCAGCCGGAATCCGCCGAGGCCTACCTTGCCGCTCTTAAGGCTACACACGCGGAGATGATAAAGGGGGAGCGTGTGCTGCTGCGGGCCCTCGACACGCCGGATCTCAGAAGAACGGCCTGGTACAATAGGGATCCCGAGCGGGCCCTCAAACGTCTTGGGGACGTTCTTAGTGTGAGACCGGCCGAGAAGGCGAGCCTGATCTCTGTTTCGATAACGGATGTGGCTTCTAGCGCGCAGGATCGGATAGACCTGGCTGAAATCGCCAACGCGGTGGCGATGGCATATGTGATCGACGTGCGTGCGGCGGAAACCGGGGGCCGGGCCGAACATATGACGCGCCTGCGGGAGAAGCTGGCGGAATTGCAAGAGCAGTCGGACACCATTCGCGCTGAGATAGCGAGGAAGAAGCTGCCGGAGGTGGAGTTTACGCAGCAGCAGATGAAGGCTCAGGGCGCGAGACTCGTGGGGTTGGCGGCGAAGGGCACTGAGTTGCAGCTGGGCAAGACTCAGGTCGAGGTCAGCCTCATCGACCTGGAGAAGCACGTCAAGGCCGGCACCTTTGCCCAGATGCCCGAAATCCGGGCCATGGTGGACAAGCAGCCCGACATAACGGCCTTGCGGGAGCGGGAGCAAGACCTGCGCTCCAAGCGCGCCGAGCTGGTGCAAAAGGTGGGGCCGAAGCATGCCTCAGTGGTGGCGATAGATGCATCGCTGGCTGCGGTCCGGAAGCAACTCGCCCAGGCAACCAAGGAAGCTGTCCCGATCCAGACCATGGCGTTCAAAGAGCAGCTTTTTCTCAAGCTTCAGACAGCCACGACGCACCTGCTGAGTGTCAAGGAGCAGATAGCCCGGATCCATAACACCGTGCAGGTGGACCTGCAGCGCAATCTCGTTACGATGCGGCATATGCAGGCCAGGCAAAAGACCATTGCGGAGAACGTCCGCAGGATCAATGACACGCTGCTGCAGCTCGAGCTAGTCATGCCGGGCGACAGGCCCGTCTGGCTTCGCGCCCCGGCAACCAGGCCGAAGAAGCCGGTCTCCTCGCCCAGGTGGCTCGAGACCGTGCCGCTTGGGGCCCTGGCCGGTCTGGCAGTGGGCCTGATTCTGGCATTTTCGCTGGGCCTCAAGCCGCAGGAGCGTTGACTCACTTGCCGTGGCTGTCCGCCGACTTGTCCGGCGAAGCCTTGGCGAAGACGGAAGCTCGCCGAGGAATCTTCTCACAATCGTTGCGAGGGTGACGTTTCCTGAATTGAAGCTTGACTTTTGGCCTTTTGCTATTAGAATGGCCGCTGCTCCAACCGGGAACGGGAGGCTTTACAGCTATCGCTGTATTCTCACAGGGGCGCAGGACCTGCTTGCGCAGGCGGCGCCGGCCAGGTAGGCACGACTGATCTAACGGGTAGATTATTCCTCCTCGGGAGACAGCCATGAGTGGGACAATATCAAATGAACCTGCGGGTCATCCTTCCTTCGAGCACCTCGAGCCGAGGATACTGCTGAGCGCGGGCGATCTGGACCCGACGTTCGGCATCGGCGGGCCTGGTCACCACGGACTTCGGGGACCGTCCTGGTCAAGGATATCCGTCTCGGCGGCGGGGCGTCGCGAGGAGAGGCGGGTAGCAGAGCTGCGGCTAGGGTTTCTTTTTCGGGGTGGGCTTGCGAGGTTTTGCGGGGGTGGCACGGCTGGCTTGTCCAGCCGTGTTCGCGCCCTTTTTCGGGGCGGGCTTTTTGGCCGCGGGTTTTTTGGCGGCGGGTTTGGGGCGCGGGGCGGGCGTCAGGCCGTGCTTCGTGAAGACCTCATCGGCTGCCCCCGAAAGCACGAACGTCACAAAATCCCGCGTCGTCTGGCTCGCCCGCGGCGAAACGTGAAGCGTAAGCCGCTGAGCAATCGGATACTTCCCGGCCTTCACGTTCCCCGCCGTCGGAGCCGCGGCCTTGCCCTTCGCCCCGATCGACAGGACCTTGATCCCCGATTTGCCCGGCGCCGCGGCCAGAAGATCGTTCGCCGCCGCCGCATCCACAAACGCTATCCCGTGCGGGTCGCGCGAAAGAGCGGCCAGCACACCCTGCGTGCCCTGCCTGGTCTCGGCCCGCGCGCAGGCGGCCGGCGGGTTGATGCGGTTGTAGAACACGCGGGCGGCCGGGTC
>SDBT01002433.1_pt1 | contig 32925 bp, 59 predicted proteins | sample 2277101 | NCBI WGS metagenome assembly SDBT01 (sample SAMN10404973, study PRJNA504765) | marine sediment metagenome | isolation source: marine sediment core GS10_PC15, 103 cmbsf | place: Arctic Ocean: Southern Knipovich Ridge | collected 2010
GAGGACGGTAAAACACTTCCGCCGGGAATTGTGCCCGGATATCTTCGACGGAAAATAAGTGTTCGGGCAAAATAGGAGGTAGATCATGAGTAAAGAAGGCGCACTAGAAAAGGCGGGGGCTCAGGTTCCCGCTTATCTACAAAAGGATAAGGGCGCGGGTATGGAAAAGGTTACGAAGGAAGACCTTATCCTTCCGAGGCTCAAACTGCTTCAACCTTTGTCTCCGGAGGTTCAAGAGGAGGACTCCGAAGTAAAGGCGGGGCAAATGGTCAATTCGATTGATTCGAGTCTCAATTATGGGACGGAGGTTCTAATAACTCCGGTCTTATTTTTCAAGTCTCGGATTCGATGGACGCCTCGGACCGAAGACGCTCCTCCGGATGCTCCGAAGGGGATGGAATGTACCTCGATCGATTCTCTAACCGCGCGAGATTCGAAAGGGCTCACGAAGGCCGGGGAACCGACCGCCGATTGTGCTAAGTGTGTTCATCAAGCATTTTCGGCGGATGGGAAGCCTCCGCGTTGTTCGTTATATATGAACTTCGCATCTTTGATCGACGGACAGCCGGTCGTCGTTTCAATGGAGAAGACAAAGATTCCCACGGCGAAGAAGATCCTAACGATGGCCTCGATGCTTGGGGGCGGGGGATTGGCGGTATTCGCCGGGCAATATCGGTTGTCGACGAAGAAAATGAAGAACGATAAGGGAACGTTCTTTGTTTTTGACGTTGAGCCCGCGGGCTATACGCCGGAGGACGTATTTACAAAGGCCAAGGCCGCGTATGAGGGTTTGAAGTCGTCGATCATCGTTGTAGACCAAGATAGAGAAACCGATTCAGGATCATCGGACGGAGAGGGCGACGGCGAAAAACCCGGATTCTAATTCTCCCGGCGAGAATAATCTCGCCTTTTTCTCTCGAATCATCGATTTCGAGCCCTCCGCGGTTGGGGATAACGGGGAAATTCTCGTTCTATGCCCATTCCATAAGGACTCGGAACCGTCGCTTTCGCTCAATGTTCCTAAAGGGCTATGGAAATGTCACGCGGGCTCTTGCGGATTGGGCGGCGATCGGAAGCGCTTCGAGGAACTCCTCGAAGGCGGTCGGGGGATCCCGAAGGATCAAATCTCCGAGGAGCTAATTCGCTCTCACCATGAGATTTTACTTCGGGCTACCCCAATTCTTGCGTATGTGAAAGAGACGCGGGGTCTGTCAGATGCCGCTATTGTGCGGCATCATATCGGTTTTGATGCCGATCGGATATGGGTTCCCTTATATAAAGATGGGAAGCCTATCAACGTTCGGAGATTTGCGAAACCGGGAGAGCGAACTCGCTATAAGGTTCTCAATATCGCGGGGCGCGGAGACGCGACCGTTTTTCCCGATGATGTCCTCAAGAAAGAGGATGCGGTTGTTCTTTGCGAGGGGGAATGGGACGCGATGCTCGCCAATGATCGCGGTATCCCGACGGTTACGTTTACAGGAGGCGCGGGAACCATACCGAAACAAGATGAGTTAGAAAGATTCCGCGGAAAGGATGTCGCGATTGCTTACGATTGCGATGCCGCGGGGAAGAAGGGAGGGCTTCAAGCCGGGAGCGCGCTTTATTCGATCGCGGCTTCGGTCAAGATTATTGATCTTGATCTCCCTAAACGCGGAGACGATATAACCGATTGGTTTCAGCGGGAGAAGCGATCGAGTGCGGAGCTTCGAGAGATTATTGAACGGACGGATGTCTTTGTCCCAAAAGCTCCGCGAACGAAAGTTGTTATTCAAGATGGCGACGCGAAAGATGTTCATCTAGCAGATTCGGGAAAGAGTGAATTTGCTTATCAAAGAATCAAGCTTCCTTTTCATGTCGCCGGAAAAGATATCGCTCCTTATATGATCCCTTGGAAAATAAATTGGAAATGTGATATGGGATCTAAACTTTGTTCAACTTGTACCCTTGCTCATCGCGGCGGGAATATGGAGGTCGAGATCGATGAGACCGCGCCGGATGAGATCATTGAAATGGTCGGATCCCCCCGAACTTCGATGGAGAAATCTATTCGACGGATTTCAGGGGTTCCAGTTGGATGCCCTAAACCATCCTTAGAAATCGAGGTTTGGCAGAACATCGAAAAGCTTCAAGCTATCCCCGACCTTGATTTCTCTTATGAAGGAAAATCTTATACGATTCGCGGGGTCTTTCGCCGTGGTTTTGGGACGGAAGCCAATCATCGTTATATAGCCGAAGGGATCGCTCTCCCCGATCCGGAGAATCAAACGGCGACAATTTTGTTTTATAATTTCGAAGATAGTAAGGATTCCTTAGATAAATTTGAAATAACGGAAGAGTTTCTCAAGAGTCAAGATATTTTCAAGGTTAGGAAGGCTGTTGCTCGATGAGCCCCACGACGACTCTTGGACTAGAGGAGAGAGTCGCGCTTCTTGACGAAAAATTCGCCGCAATCGCTAAGGATCTTTCTCACAATGTAACTAAAATTTATGGACGCGATGATCTTTTGATCGCGATTGATCTTATTTTTCATTCGGTGCTATCCTTTGTTTTTCTTGGAAATGTTGTTCGGAAAGGATGGGTCGAAGGCCTTGTCCTTGGGGATACGGGTTGCGGAAAGACGACCGTCGCCGAGGCTCTTATGAAACATTATCAAGCCGGAGAGATGATCCGGGGAGAAGGCGCAACTTTCGCCGGGCTTATTGGGGGAGTTCAACAAGTTTCCGGTTCGGGGCGTTGGTCGGTTACATGGGGAACGCTTCCTCTCCAAGATAGACGATTTGTTACGATCGACGAGGTTTCAGGGCTTCCGGTTACGGATATTTCGGATATGTCGGGGGTTCGATCCGATGGAATTGCCCAATTGACGAAGATCCATCAAGAGAAAACCTTCGCGCGGACTCGGCTCTTATGGATTTCAAATCCTAGAAGCAACCGATCTCTCGCGTCTTATGCGACTGGGGTCGATGCCGTTAGAGAATTGATTGGACGTCCCGAAGATATTCGACGATTCGATTTCGCTTTGACGCTTGCGAGTAGCGAAGTTCCTTCCGATGTTATCAACCGTCGCTATTCCGGAGAAGAAGTCCCTCATGTGTATACTTCCGAGCTTTGTCATAATCGGGTTCTTTGGGCTTGGAGCCGTAAAATGGAGCAAATTATTTTTGACGAGGAAGCCGAAGAGATCATCCTTGAACGGGCTAAGAAATTAGGGGCGGAATACCATTCTTCGATTCCCCTTGTTGAGCCCGCGGATCAACGAATCAAGCTCGCGCGTCTAGCCGTTTCCGCGGCGGTGCGCGTTTTTTCTTCGGATGAGGAAGGCGAGCGGGTCCTAGTCCGGGGAGAACATTGTGAATTTGTTTATCGATTTCTCGATACTATTTACAAGAAGAAATCCCTAGCCTATGACCTTTATTCGCGGCAACGGTTCTCCGATGAAAAGCTTTCGCATCCTGATAAGGTTAGAGAGGCGCTCGCCGATCAAGGGATGGAATTTGTAAACATTCTCCTCGATGTCTCCTTTATTAGCATGGCAGATATTGAGGTTCTCGCGGATTTAGAGCGGGCCGAAGCAAAGCAACTTCTCTCAATTTTTGTACGGAATCGATGTCTGAAACGAGCGAAAACGGGGTTTTTCAAGACCCCCGCTTTTATTGAGCTTTTGAAGGAAATCAAAGAAAACGGCATGGAGCCGAAGGAGGAAAAATCCAAGGATGAAGAAGACCCGTTCTAAATATTACTCAATTCCTCAAGCGGCCCGGAAGTTGGGCCTATCGCGTCAATGGGTTTGGGAGCTAGTAATTCGAGGGGATATCCCTTCGAAAAAGCTTGAAATTGCAGGATCCCGAAGGGATCGTTATATTCTCTCCGAGACCGCTATTCGGCGTTTCAAGAAAGGTTGACAATCCGTCGCATTTATGCGACCCTTCTAACATGATGTCAATAGAAGGGCCTTTCCAGACGTATGAGGAACGTCTCGACGATATTTGGTCGGGGTTGCGGCGGCTCTCGACGACGCAACTTCGGCAACGTTACCGCGGGATTTACGGCAACTGCCCGAGGAAGCGCCTCTCGCGCGAGGCCCTTCTTCGCGCGGTTATGGGGGCGCGAATAGAGCCGGGGATCATTATTTCTCTCACGGCTCGCAAAGGACCTAAAGTCTATGAGATAGTCTTTGATCTCCTGTTTCAGAAACCCGGAATCAAGCCGGGAGAGATCGAGGATGAGGTTCGGAAACAGATTCCGGAGTCCCGATTTTCCCGACGCGAGGTCCCTTGGTATCGGTTGAAAATGAAAGAGTTTGCTCGCGGATGATATTTTTTGTAGATTTCCCTAACGGGGAGGTTCCCCCCGAAGTGGGATTTCCTAAAAATACGGCTTTTTGTATGGATCAAACGACAACGATCAATACGATTATCGGGGCTCATTACGCCGGGAATCATTTCGCGATGATGAAATCTAGGATGTGGCTCCGACAATGGAAGCGGAACAATGCGAAGAGATATCTTTTGACAATACTTACCCAACGTCTCGGGGCCTTTAGGATTCGGGTCATGCCTAGTCTTTCTTGGGAATCCGACGTCAAGGTTCCTGATATTTTTTGGGATAATTTTAGAGCTATAGCAGGGATTGAGAGTCGCGTCCCTCTTTGGAAATTTCAGACTATGCCGGAATCTGATTATATTGGAGGAGAGAATCCGGATTTCTTATTTATCGGAGCTAAGGCGCGGAAGGTTACAAAGCTCGCCTTTGCTAGTGATAAGGGATGGCCCGGATATTTTATTTTGATCCTGAAATCCGCGGGATATGATCTCTCGAAAGTTGGATTCCTCTCCTTACCGAAGGAGGAGGCCGGGCTTGAACAACTTGGAGGCGTTGTTCAAAGTATCGAGCCTAAAGCGATTGTCGCGCTTGGCTTAGAGCCGCTCAAGCTTCAAAGGAGATGGAGCCGAAGATTTGAGGGAAGGGTTACACATCCGGAGGCTTGGCGGTCCCATTGGAGACATTCTAGGGATGCGCTCTATGTGAAACAGTTCAAAAAGATTAGAAAGGAATTTTCGAACTAATGGCTTATCATCTCATACAGAAACCCGAAGACCTCAAAAAGTTTGTTGATAGAATTTTAGAACGCCGTCCCATTATCGGAGTCGATACAGAAACGCAAGGTCTTCGCCCGGAAATAGGGCATCGGATCATAGGCCCCTCAGTTTCTTTGGGCTCAGATCGCGAGCATGACGATCATTTTTACGTTCCGATTCGACATCAAAATTATGACAATTGCCCGCTCGATGCGTATAGGAATGAGTTTGGACGGCTCCTCGCGGATCCCGAACTCTCGAAGGTTTTCTTCAATTTGAAATTCGACCAAAAAATGTTCCAGATGGACAGAATCAAAATTGTGGGTCCGGTTCATGATGGGATGCTTCTCGCTTATATTTTACAGGAAGACAAGAAGCGGCTTGGATTAAAATTCCTTGCCGAACAAGTTCTTGGAGAAAAGCCCGACGATCAACAAGCGCTCAAGCTCCATCTCTATGCAAAATTTCCAAATATGACTAAGGAAAAGGAATTCATGGAGAAGCTTGAATTCGCCGATCCTAACGTTGTTTGTCAATATGCTTGTTCGGATACCCGCCTAACCCTCGCTTTGTTTGAGCATTATATGAAGGTTCTCAACAAGAAAGGGACGGAGAAGGAGAACAAAGCCGCTAAAAAGCTTTATACGAATTACGAAAAAGAGATAGAAGTCGCAATCGGGCTCGTCGATACGGAATTACGTGGTGTCCCGGTTGATCTTGATTTATTGAAAAAAGAGGCGGCGGTCATCAAAAAGAAATTCGAAAAGATTCATCTTGAATTATGCCAAGAGACCGGACTTCCAAAATTCAATCCTAAATCAGGGACACAAGTTCATTCCCTGCTATTTGATATTTTAGGGCTTCCACTTCCCAAGGCCGAACGATCGGCGACCGGAAAGGTTTCTCTTGACGATAAGGCCCTCAAGCATATTGACCATCCCATTGCCCAAAAGATTCGAGAATTTCGGAAGGCCTCCGACGCTTATTCGAAATATTGGTTCGGTATGCAAAAATGGGTTACAGAGAATGGTTTGATCCATCCAAATTTGAAGGCAACCGGAACGGTCTCGGCTCGCTTCTCGTCGAGCGATCCAAATCTTCAAAATCAACCTCCGACGATGCGGCCCGTATTCCTTGTTCGTCCGAATTATAAGTCTTTGCGATGGGATTATTCTCAGATTGAAATGAGGATTTTCGCGCACTATTCCAAGGATAAGGTTCTTGTCGATGGCTATAACAACGATATAAAGTTTGATATTCATCAAGCCGTTGCGGATGAACTCAGCGTTCCTAGAAAAAAAGCTAAGCCCGTAAATTTTTGCGTTGTTTATGGTGGAAGCGCGCCGCGCCTTTCGGTAGAGCTTGGAATTACAAGGCTTGCCGCAAAAACATTTTTGAATAATTATTATGCACGATTCCCCGGAGTTATGCGTCTTAGGAAAGGCGCGCAAAGAGCTATTGAGAATCGCGCCATGAGCGGGAATGTAACGCTTCCTTTCAAGGTTGCGGGAGAAGAGAAAATGGTAAAATGGGGGTCTATAACCGATGAGTTTGGTCGGGTATATTGGCTTCCTTATCCGGCCTCTTATCGGGCCGGAAATCGTTTGATTCAAGGATGCGCGGCAAACCTCATGAAATGGGGGATGTCGCGTGTCTATGCGATTATCGAGGAGATGCGGAGGAAATATGACCATGACGTCGCGACTTTGCTCATGAATATTCATGATGAAATCGAAGTTGAGATGCGGAAAGATATTTCCGACGAGGCTTATTGGGTTGATCGAATCTCGAAGGCGCTTGTTGATTTTCCTCAATTCCGGGTTCCGATTCGGGCCGATCTCACGGTCTCCGAGACGTCTTGGGCGGACGTAAAACCTTATGAGACCGCGGCATAGCCGAGGAATTATGGGAAAAACTCGACGCGGAGGCAAGAGATGAATGGAAGCTTGAAGCAAAGGCGATCGTCCTTTTCTTGCAAGGCCGACTCGTCTCGCTCCAAAACTACGAACGAGATTTTGTTCTCGACCTTGACCCCGAATGGGTCTCTTTCGGCCAACTCAATTGGGCCGAGCAAATGGCGAGAGGTTTAGGATATGTCGACGCTCGAACATCTTTTCCAAGCGCTATTGGAAAGGGAGGATCTCACCAATAATGAACGCGCTAAGGTCGAAAAGATATCGGGGCGATGGGATGAGGGGATCATTCCAGCCCCGAGCGATGTTGATTGGGCGCGGGAACTCATTACCAAAAAAACCGAGGTTCACGTTTGCAAGCATCTCAAAGATACAACGTGCCTCCATAAAAACCGACGAGACCCCATTCATGGGGCCGTTCCTTGTAACTTTTTTGAGAATCAAAAGAAATGTAAACTTTTTTCGAAAGGGGAATTCTAATGAAGATCAAGTTTGAAACGCGCAAGATCCGGAAGCCCGTCGACGGAGTTCCGGAAGAAGACAAAGGTTATAAGCGGATATCCGGAGAGATCGACGCCGCGAATCTTGACGCCGCGATTATCGCGATCAAGCGGGGCGATGTCGATATCGATCCTCCCCTCGTTGTTCGTTCCGTTAGCGTCCTAGGTCCGGATTCCCTTCTTGTCCGGGTTGTTGAGGGACCGAAAAAGGCCCCCAAGAAAGCCAAACCGAAGCCTCGTCGAAGGGCTCCGCGTTAATTCATGCCCTTAGACCGGGAAGCGATCAAAGAGAGGAAGAAGGCCGCGAAAGAGGCGGAGACCGAGGCGAGTCGGGCGGAGATCCGCGAGGCTTTCAAGGCCGAAGAGGGCGGCAAGAAAGGCGCAAAGGCTAAGAAAGGGAAGCCTAAAAAGACTCCGATCGAGGATCTTATTGAGGGGAAGCCGATCCTTATCGAGGTCGCAACCCTTCAAGAGGTCCTCGTCTCGATCTCCAATAATCCAGGTCGACAAGAGGAGGCTCTCCGGCTCGCCATTGAACGGGCCGATGAGAACGGAATTTTCTCCTCGGTCTCGGATTTCTGTCACGTTCATTGTAAACATCGTCTCGACCATAAGAAGAAAGGACTTCCCGCGGCTTGCGAGGCTTGCCCCATTGCGGGAATGGCGCTCAATCGCGACGAATTGGAAACGTTAGGGCTTGTCGATCCTATGAATGAAAACGAGGAAACTAGGGAACTTTCAAAGCGGGATCGGATGCGACAACAAATTAGTAAAGTCGGGGCGATCAAAGAGGCCCCCGCGCGTAGGATTCGCCTAGGGGAGATCCGCGAGGTATGAGCTCGGACGCGCAAAATATTTTTGCGTTCAATATTCGATCGGTTACGAATAAGGTATCCGCTGAATTAGTGGTTTGGACGTATTCGATGGGGTTGTTAATCCCTACTGGACAAGGTCAAGTCGACATGACAACTAATGCTTTTTTAGAAATGTTAGAGAAATTTCAGGATCAAGCACCGTTCTCGTCCATTTATGAGAGTTCCGATTTGAATGCGCTCAAGGGCCTCGCGGGTCTCGCTTCGGGCGAAATGCGCGAGCATATCCTCCAAGAAATCGAGAGGATTCCCAAGGCGCTAGAAGCTAAGAAAACCCTAGCATCGGAAGGGGAACGATCATGAAAATTATTTTGGCTCTTATTTTGGTTTTAGTGAGTTTTGCGGCCCCCGTCAAAGCCCCAATTCGCGCCGAAGAAATGTCGGGCTTTACGGATACAACTCAATTCGCGCTCTATATCAAGGATAGTCATACGCGAATGAACCAATGGCTCAAAGCCGTTGGGAAAAGACCGACCAAATATCCGCTTTCTTGGGAGCGGGCTCGCTATTATTCGGAGAGATTTATTGGGGAAATAGGTGGACGCGGGTTGAGCGTTGAGTTTCTATGGGGATTTGTCGTTCCCTATATCGACCATGGGACCGGGTTTATCAACGGTCTCACGGACATGGATCTCAAGAAACCGTCAATCGGGATGTTTGAGATTGGCCCGGATACCGCGCGATGGGTTGTTTATCGATGTCGCATCGCGAAACAATTGAGGAACAAGGGAAAGACTCCCAATTTCCCCGCGGCTCTTATTGGGAAACACGCCGAAAAAATCGGATGGAGCGACGCGCGTTGGATCGAGTTCCTTGTCTATGAGATGAGCGTTGATGGTTCCGAAGACGCGATCTCATTCGGGTTTGATCTCCTTGAAATCTATCATCATGATTACGGAGGAAGCTCCGATAGAATATTTCACGCGCTCGCCGCGGGACCTCGGGGAGCCGCCCAAGGGGTCAAGGTCAATTTTGAAAACTTCCACGATCGGCAACGCAAGGCTAAGAAATTCCAGAACTTTGTAACGGGGGAAGCTTGACTAAATCCGAAGGAAATATCGAACTATTTTTTACCGTTATCCGGGATCTTCCGAGCGGACAGCATAAGATAATTCTTTACAGGGATGGAGAGAAGCGGTATCTCAAAGTTATTGAAGGGGAAACCGGGGAGGAGAAGATTCGAATACCTCTCCCCGATCCAAAACAAGGAAAGGACGGTTAGAGATGAAGGGTAAAAAGAAAAAGAGTAAACATCCGACGTCAAAATTTCCTATTCCTACGGAAAAGGATCTTTCGCCGCTTTTGAAAGCGATTGACAAGGAAATCAAATACCTTGATATGGCGATCGAAGGGGCTCAATGGGAGCGAGACGATGATAATGCTTCGGTCGGGACCTTGATTCTTAGGATGATTTGTCCACGTTGCGGCGTTCGGGCTCCGGTCATTTTGTCGATTCTCATGAATGATCCGAAGGTCCTTCCGAAATTTGAGGGACTCGCGAAGACCGCGGTTCGTCAAATCTATTCTTGGTATGAGCGGGCTCATCATGTCGTTGCCGACGCGCAACGCGCGTTAGCAGGGCCGAAGACCGCGCCAAAACCTCCGGCTCCGGTTGTGGATCTAAGCGCGGTTCGGGCCGCGAAACCTAGCAAGACCAAAACTAAGTAATCGCCGTATTTCCCCGCGGAAGGCCGGATTAGACCCAATATTCTAGGGTCTTGTCCGGCCCTTCTTTTTAGGATCTCCTCAAAATAAGACTTGACAATCCGTCGCTTATGTGCGACTATACATTCATGGAAACGAAGCAACTAACCCCAAACGAAAGGAAAGACCAAATGAACGATATCAAGATTGTTTCCCATCGTATCAAAGAAGCCAATTTCGATTATGTAACTTTAGTCGCTTATGAGCCTTCAAGCTTTATGGGACCTCATTCCTCGATCTTTTCGATCGACGATCAATGGTTCGGAAAAATCGGATCTCGGGAGCTTCCGGAAGACTTAGAAGCTCTCCCGGCTCGGAGCGAAAAACGCTCCAAGGCTGTCAAGACTTGGCAAATGGCCCAATATAAAGAGGCCTACGATGCGATTATCGCCGAGCATCCCGAAGCCGTCGAAGGCTCGCGGCTCATGGGGGATATCACAATCAAACAAGAAAAGGAGGTCGCGATCGCCTAAATACTTTCGTAAGGGGAGGTTTTCGGAGGGCATCAAACGAGACGGACCTCCGAAAACCGGACCCCGAAAGGGTTGACAGATAGTCGCAAAGATGCGACTATACGAAAGGAAAACTAAAATGACTATCGAGATTGTAGAAAAAATTCATAAGTTCGAAAAGGCCGGGCTAGGGAAGGCTCCGTTTACCTTGGTCGATGTTTGGAACGCTCCTTCGCGGTCTCTTGCCGAGGCAAATCCGGAAGCCTATAACCGGGCTATTTCGGAAGGACCTCGGACAACTTCGGGGCGAGGCTTTTGTTCTTGTCATTATTGTGGACATGAGATCCTAACCCATTGTGTAATTGAGGGTTCGGACGGGGCGCGGTTTTTTGTTGGTTCGGATTGCGTCGCAAAGACCGGGGATAAGGGTCTTATCATTCGGGTCATGACGGAGATCAAGAAGAAGCAAAAAGATCGCCGCCGGGAACTGGATCAACAAAAGATCGAGGAATTCGCCTCTCTCATGAGGACCCCTGAAATTCGGGATATCCTCGAAAAGCTTCCTCATCCTAACGCGCATTTCGCGAGCCGAGGAAAGACCCTCCTCAATTGGGCCGATTTCATGAGGCGATGTTCTGGGGTCGCTGGAACTAAGAAAGGGCTTCGGATTGTCAAGAAAGCAATCGCCTCTTGACAATCCGTCGCGGATAGGCGATTATGCCGTTTGGATGGAAAGCCAAGACGACCGAACCCAAAAAACTTCCCTTAGAACTCGCTATCGCGTTTGCCGATTCCTATCTTCGCCGAGAGGAAGGGAAACCTTCCCCGTGTCCGGTATGTGTCTCAAAGCGGATCAAACCGCCGGGATCGGTTCAAGAGGGAATCGACGTCAAACGAGGCATTATGTATTCTTGCCACAAATGCGGAACTCAATTCATGGCGCGGGCGATACACTCTATCCGCGCGATTGTCGTTTCTCAGTTGACCAAGAAAGAGCGTCTTAGACATGGGGTGTAACGGATGCGAGGATAAGGCGAAAGAGCGAGCGATCGCACATTTGACGGCTCGCGAGCGCCGGGATTATCTCCAAGCTCTCAGGATCCAGAGAGGCGAGGTTTCCTCTAAACTCCTCGCTCTTGGTTTTCAAAGGAATAGATCCAAGATCATTCTTTGTCATCGATGCTCGACGCGCCTTGAGCCGGAGTCGACCTATAAACCCGAAGTCTATGAGGAATTCCGGAATATCATTCTTTGCGGGGATTGTATCAAGGAGATCAAATCCGCGCATGGGGCTTTTTGCGCGTCCTGCTTACGGCTCATTCGAGAGATTCTTCAAGAAAGTATGAGTGGTAAAACCAGAACAAAATATGTTGCGCTTCCGGGCGGGATCTACGGAGGGCGATTCATGATTTGCGAGAGATGTTGCTATCCCGAGGCCCCGCGCCGGGCCGATCAAATCCCCGCATTTTTGGGAGGGACGAAATTTGTCCCCGAGCTATTGAGGCCCAAATCTCCTCCAAGGGAAGGCCTCGGTTTAGGTGTTCCTAACGACAATGAGGAGGATTCACTATGAGCTATAAAACGATCGCCGAAGATGCCCTTCGGCTCGCCAAAGCCTCGAAGGACCTCAAGACCCGAAGAATCCGATTGATTACTTCCATCAAGGCAGGAATTATTGAGGCCCATATGAGCATGACCGCGGTTGGTAAACTCGCCGGGGTCTCTCATAATTACTTGTCTCAACTTTTGAACGGAAAGCGGGAAGGACCCGCGGGAGATAAGAAACTCCTTCACGTTGCGACTAAGCTTGTCGCTAAGATTCGCAAGGAGATAGTAAAGAGATGGGGAACAGAACATCTATAAGAGAAAGGTCTAGCTAATGAAAAGATTCCTAATCGTAGTTGTCGCATTCATGATCGCCGTTCCGACGATCGCGGGAAACAAGGTTTATCGGGACGTTGATGTTTCTTGGAAGGTTCTTGGTGCGAATCACGCCGAGCGAACGGCGACGGCTAAGGCGATGTCCGCCCAAAACGTCGCTTATTCCAAGGCGAGCGAAGCCGCAAAGGAAGCCTCTAAAAACGGCGACTATGCTCTTTGCGAATCGAAGAACCTCGAAGCAGGGGGATTAGCGCTTTGGTCATGGGTCGCCGCTTGGAAATATAACAACGCGGCCTATGCGATCATTCTTGCTTTTGAGGCCGAGGAAATGACCAAGCGGGCTCTCGCTAGGGCGCGGAAGCATTTGGATAAGGCTCTCGCACAAGTTGAAGCGGCTAAGAAATGTGATATTTGCCGCGAGCAAATCGATAATTGGGACAAGAAGGCCCAAAATGCCGAAGATACTATCCTGAAAAATCAGGATTATATCAATGAAAAGCTCGGACCTTTAGTCTCTTATAGAGAACGGCTCAGACAAGACGCCGAAGCCTTTAGGCTAAAGTTTGATGCCGAGCATAGGGAAGAGATCGATAAATTGACGTCTAGTAAGGAACTTGATCTCTTGTTGGCCCTATACTCCGACACAAAATGACCAAACGCTCTCCCAAATCGAAACGACTCAAAGGAACCTCGCTCCGGGTATTTCTCGGGCTTGGTACGGTTTGGGAGGGCGTTGTTTCTGAATCTCCGGAATCTGTCAAGAAATCAATTGAAGATTCTTTTAGGAATCAAAATATCAAAGCCGCTTTCGAACTTCAAGACCGCGACGCGGTCGTTTATTTTTCAATGGCAAAGGTTCTCGGATGGGAAATCGACGGCGTGAGCCTCGACGAACCCTCAAAGACAAGCTCTTAGGCCTTGTTCGCCGGGATGCCCTCCTTGAGTATTATCCTACGGATCTCGTCGAAGCCTACCGCCGGAAAGATCCGGGCTCGGTCTTCCCTCTTCTTAAGAGTCTCGAATCTCCCCCAACGGAGCTAACCCATGTCCGAACTACGAAACTTGTCGCGGTTCCCGATGAAATTGGATATCAACGAAGCTCCGGGGATCTTCTTACGATCAAGATGCGGGAGTCGATGGAACATCTCGACGAGATGTTTCTCATCGCCGCTAAATTTTCTTGGGGAGAAGCTAAGCCCAAAGATCTTCCAGAGGTCGGATATTTCTATAAATGGCGGGTCGCCTCGGCTTCGCCGCTTCCGCCGCGTCAACGGATTCTTGGAGGAACTTTCGAGGGGCTTAGTCGAGATATGTTTCCGGCCGAAGCATGGCGTCCGTCGTTCCATCTTCGGCGAGAGCTTCCCCATATGCGCCGGACTTTTAGGAGCAAGCTCGGGGATGCCGGGGTGCGGCTCGAAGGCGATCCAAGGATCAAAGCTCTTGATCCTAGGGATCATATAGATGACGGCGACGAATTATCCGAACCAAACCGTTTACCACCTAGTCGAGATATGCCCTAAATGCGACGGAGACCTCAAGGAGTCCAATCGCAAGAAAAGGAAACGATATATCAGGATAGTTTTTTATTGTCAACGATGCGGGAAGCGCGTCGTTTGTCGGAAATACTTCTATAAGAAATGAAAATCGTATTTGATTTAGACGGGACAATCCTTTCTTTCAACAAATTCCGTAAGGACGAGGTTTTCGGCTCGCCCATCGAAGGCGCGACGAACTTTATCTCCCTTGCGAAATTGTTCGATCATAAGGTCTTACTTTGGTCCTCGCGGAAACGCGAGGATATCATCCTCTATCTCTCTCATCTCGCCCTCGGGCCCGCGGTCGAGCGGGACGAGGAATATTTTGGGGATTTCTTCGGGCATCGTGGAACATGGCAATTTATCAACAAAATTCCGGATAATTGGCAAGTAGGCTCTTGTCCTAGACTCAAACCTTATTACGATTGGCAATTCGACGATCGAACCTTCTCCGCGGATATTCCTAATCTCGATTGGAAGCCGCGCCAATGGACGCCGCTTTCTTGGGCTCGGGCTTGCGTGATTCTTTATAAGGCTTCGGATACGGGTATTTTAAAGGATAGATTTGATCCCATGAAAGCGCGCTATCTCCTTCTCAAGGAATTTGAGGAGCTTTACGCGATGCTGAAAGCGTATCAAAAACTTGAAATGAATCGGAAATATGTTCTTTGGAGAATATTTGGGAATCTTAGACTCAAGAAACGCGGCCTTTATCCGGTTCTCGATGAATATGATTATGTTTCCGATCCGAATACTTTTCTTGTTCGTTGGGAACTTCGCGCGACGCTCATCGAGATTTGGGCAATTATTAGAGAATGTCAAGAGCTAATCAAAAAGGCGAAACCATGATTAGGCTCGCATCCTGAAAATAAAGGCTTGACAAACCGTCGCCAATATGCGACAATTATTTTAGATGAGGGAGGCAAGATGTCTCCTAAACGAAGCAAAACAATAAACGAGTAGGGGAATATTTATGAAACATTATTTCGGAACCAAAGAACGCGAAGTCGGACCTCAAGAGGTTTTCGTTCAATTTGATAAGGGCGAGTCAGAAACGACCTATCTCCTTCCCCTTGCCCCCTCTCTTGAAATTCGAAATCATTCCCCCGATGGATTCGGTTGGGATTATGCGGGCTCCGGTCCGGCGCAACTCGCTTTAGCGATCCTTCTCGATCATTTTGATAACAGGATCGGGGCTCGGGCGCTTGCGGCGAAACTCTATCAAAGATTCAAAGATCAATTCATCGCGACGGCGGGAGCCGTTCTCGATATTAGCGAGAGCGAAATCGAGGTTTGGGTAGGAGAAGAACAACGAAAGGAGCGGGAACTTGTCAATTGAAACGAGAAACGAGACAGAGAAGGCGATTCTCGATGTTTGTAAAAAGGATGCGGAGTTCGTTATTGGGAAGAATCGAGCCTATGGGAATTCGGCGCTTGATCCCGTCCGGATCTTTTCCTCGGCTTCGACGATCGAGCAATTGAATGTCCGGATCGACGACAAACTCTCGCGGATCATGCGAGGCACTGAGACGAATAGAATCCCCGAGGATGTCCGAAAGGATCTCCGCGGCTATTTCATCCTGCTTGAAATCGCCGAGCGCCGCGCGCGAACGGTTCGAAAGGCGACAACTTGACCGAGATTCCCAAGCGGAAAAGAAACCTCTCTGAGCTTCAAATGGATTACGCCGAAACTATGATTCGGCGGACTAATGGAGGTCGTCCAGATCCAACAGAAATATTTATCGCGCTAAACATCGATATAGGACATCTTGGTGAAATACTTCTTTATTTTGAAAATATGGTAAGGCGGGAAGAACTAAAATCGTCGGACGAATTACTCAAAGCGATGCGCGCCGAACCTCAATTTATGAACGCGATCGCATCGATCGGAATTCATCTCCTAGATTTTTGTATCCTTCTCGATAAAGATTTCGGGGCGATCCTGATATCCGCCGTCGAGTCAATTGTTAGAAATTCGGACTCGCTCAAGAAACCTGAGCTTCCGGGGGAAGATCCCTCATGAAAATCATCAATAAATCAACCTATCAGGGACGAGACCTTCGAGCGATCATCATTCGGACCATGAAAGAGCGCGGCATCGATCCTACTTATATCTATATTTATATCAATGAAGGAAAACGAGGTTCGATTCATGGGCGGGCGCAAATTGGGAAATATGGAATTCAAGGATCTTGGGTCAAAATGTTTATTCCTCCGATGGATCGTTTTGGTTCGGAAACAAATCGGAGAAATTGCGCCGAGGATTTCTATCGAGTTCTTGACCATGAATTCCTCCATAGTCTCGGAGTCGATCATAAGGAAATGGATTCGGAATGTTTGTACGCAAGCGGCCCGGTTCCCTATTGGCTCCGGGGTTTCCGGCTTCGAGAGATTGCGATCCAGCCCAAGCCGACGCGGGCGGATCAAAAGCGGGTTCGTTATGAGGCCGCGCTTGCGGCGGTCAAACGTTGGGAGTCTAAAGCCAAGCGCGCCGCGAATAAGCTCAAGGCATGGCGGAAAAAGGTTCAATATCATGAGCGAACTCTTCCCGCGGCGGCTGGTAAGGCCTGTAAGACATGACCGAACTTTCCGAAGAAGCGAAAGCCTTTGTCGAGGGTCTTGAATCCGAACTCATTCTCGAATGTCAAGATAAATTTCAAGGCAAAAATTACCACGATCCCGAGGTCCGGGCGGAAATTCGCGAATATGCGATGAGGAAACTTTGGGATTATGGTCGGGAATTCACAGGTTGTATCCCTAAAGTAACTCTAAGGCAGGACGATGAAGGCTCGCTTCAAATCGTCCTCGAAGTTGAATTCCCCGAAGGAAACGAAGAATGAATCTCTATCGAGTCTTTGTTTATTGGATTTGCGACGATCCCGAATATCCGGAACTATCCGGAGAACAAGGACTCAATACCATTTTTGAGGCGAAGGATAAGTTAGCGGCGCTAAAATTTGGAGAGGCTTGGGCGGTTGATCGAGGTAAAAATTTAGAGGATGCTTGGAAAATCAAGAAATTGGCTTGCGTCAAAATAAGTAGATGGTTCGCCGGAGCATTTAGGAAAGATGGAACTCCGGAAGCCGGAGGCGGGTGTCCGCCATTTTTTGAATGGAAATATGATTGGATGCCTAACTTTACGTTTCCGATTGCGATTTCGGATGAGATTCGAAAGATTCGTTTCAAGGCTCTTTCGACATGATCGTCATCCTAAGATTTCCTATTGGGGTATTTGAACTCGGGATCGTCAAGGATCGTTTTTATGAAGCCAAGATCAAAGGTCCGACCATAACGGCGAAACGGATTCCCGAGGAACCCGAATTCGGCGAACCCGCCGACGGGATTCAATTCGGAATTCTACACCCAGTCGGAAAAGAACTTAGACTTGATCTCTTAGAGACGGAAGATGAGGAACAAGCCGGGGAAATTATGATTCGTCGAGTCTATGAGCCTCCCTCGGATCTAAACGGTAGAAAGCAGTATAAGAAAGCTTTTCTCGTCAAAGCCCTTGGAGCCGTTAGGATGACCTCAATTTTCTCAGGGACGCGATTTTTCAGGCCGCAAATATGAGCGATCTTTTTGAGTTTCACGCGAGCGGAAATACCTATCCTCATCTGGATACTTTCAAGGCCCATCGTTGGTCTTGGGATCCCGGACTCAAACAATGGGAATTTTGTCTCAAAGATATTGACGCGGATAGCCCCCAAATCAGAGCTATTCGAGACCTTTTAGGGGTCGAGGTTGAGGAGATCAATAGGACGACCGGGGTCTCAAAAACCCTTACATCGTCGGGAAGCGCGTCGAGCGTTCAAGCCCGGTTCGAGGACGAGGTTTCTCAAGATAGGGAGAATTGGTAATGAAATTTTGGTCCGTAATGATAATTCTTATGTTTTTGATTTGGTCCTTCACTCTAGGGGCATGGTTTGCAGATCGAAACGCGACGCGCCGTTATGAACAAAAAGTAACGACGCTTACTTTCGCTTCGGTTTTTGAGCATAGTCCGGTAACGATTGCTTATAACGAATCCGTTACAATTCATCTCGGAAGCTTTATCAAAGTAAAGGATGAGGATTTTTATAGAAATATCGGTGATGGGAAATATTACATTAGGGTAGAGGAGGAATCTAAATGAAATTATTCTATATCATGGGGCTTTTCTTTATGTTTTTGGTCGGATATTCGCTTGGACATATGTTTCCTCATCAAGATAGAGTCTCGGATACCATCGAAATCGAGGAGGAAGATCCGTTTATCTACAAAACCCCGGTTCCTCGGATTTGGAGGAACGCCGAGGGGACTCCTATCCCTTCCCCGACTCCTCATTATCTCCCCGCGTGGACGCCGACACCGACCCCCGATAATATATATCGTTGGATGAACTCGGGCGGGAGAACTCCTGATTATAAGAACGTTCCCCTTACCCTCGATGATGACGGGCGCGTTTATCTCGCAAAAGAATCGATTGTCGCAATTGCGAAAACGGTTCAAATCATGAATGATCTCAAGAATCAGAAAAACAACTATCGCTATATGTGGAAAGATCCCTATGGTTATGATGATTTTACCGTTCGAATGCTTTTACTTGATTATGAAGGCGCGACTAGCACTCCAAAGAAAAATTCGATAAGATGGATTACTCAGATTGAAACGAAAGATTTACCCGTTACAGGAACAACAGCAAGACCAAAGAATACTATTGATATTGATATAACACGAACCCTACCCGTTACCGTTAGAGGAGAAGATGAAGAAACCGATCCGGATATCTAAAGACGTCGCGTTTCCGCTCGAAGCGATAACCCAAAAATTCGCCATTATTGGGATGACGGGTTCGGGGAAGACCTATACCGCATCTTCTATGATCGAGCGGTTCCTCAAACATAATTTCCCCGTCGTTATCATCGATCCGACCGACGTATGGTGGGGGCTTCGATCTTCCGCCGATGGAAAGAAACCGGGATTCCCTGTCATTGTTATGGGTGGACGTCATGCCGACGTTCCTCTTGAGCCGACCGCCGGATCGACGATCGCCGAATTTATCGTCAAGGAGCGGGTTCCGACGATTCTTTCTATCGCCGATTGGAGCGCGGAAGAACAAAAAATATTTGTTGCGGCGTTCTGTAAGACTCTCTTTAGGAAAAATCGAAAACCGATTCATGTCGTCATCGATGAGGCCGATGAATTTGCTCCTCAAATGCCCTCAACTAAAGAATCTATGGCTTGTTTGAAAACCGTAGATCGATTGATTCGTCGCGGCCGAGCTTTTGGGATCGGTTCGACCCTGATAAGCCAAAGGGTTGCCGAACTGCATAAGAGCGTTCTTTCTCAGGCTTCAACCCTAATCGTTCATCTTTTGACTGGAAAGAATGATCGGTTCACGGCGAAATCTTGGATCGATACTCATGATACCGATGATGAAAATATTTATGATACGATTCCGAAACTTAGAATTGGAGAGGCGATCGTTTGGTCTCCCTCATGGCTTCGCATCAAGGTCAAGACCAAAATTGACAAGAAACTAACCTTCGATTCTAGCGCGACTCCGAAACTCGGGCGGCGGCTCCGATCACCGAAAAAGCTCGCGAAGGTTGATTTAGAGAGCATCACTAAAAGAATCGCCGCGACGATCGAGGCTAAGAAGCAAGAGGACCCCGGCGAACTCAAGAAAATTATTGACAAGCTCCGCCGAGAGGCGAACTTTGCAAAGATTCAAGTAGGAACTCCGGCTCCTCCGGATAATTCGCATAAAGATATTCGAATCAAGATCAAGAAAATTCGGGTCGAAATCCCGGCGCTCAAAAAGCGACAAATCCGGAAGCTCGAAAAACTATCGGAAATATTCAAGAAACAAAGCGATAGAATAGAAATGTCGGCTCAAAGTATGGGTATTGAGGGCCGGATGCTTAGTTCGCAACTCAACGAAATTCTCGAAGAACTAAAAAATCCGAAGCATATCGTCGAGCTAGACACGCCTCCAAAGGGCGAGCCTCCGACGATCATCAAAGGATATCAACCCTCTCGGGGCGTCAAGGAACCGGGACCTCCGCCTAATCAAGGATCTTCGGTTTCGTTAACTGAGGGCGGGCCTACCCTTGTCGTCGGAGAAGCTCCGCCAAGTGGCGGACCTCTACGGATTTTAGGAGCCCTTTATCTTGCCGCGCGACCCATGAGCAAGGTTGAAGTTGGGATTTGGACCGTCAATTCCCATACCGGAGGAACCTTTGGAACTTATCTTTCTCGCCTCAAAGCCGGGGATTGGATCTATGTTCCCGATGGGAATTTTTCAATGACAGAAAAAGGCGCGGCATGGATTCAAACTCATTCTGATAAGCTTGATAGTCTCAAGCTTCCAACGGCTCCCTATGATCTTCTTGTAGCTTGGAGACACAGCCTAGGAGGTTCCCTCGCAAATATTCTCCGGACCGTAATAGAGAAGGGGCCACTAACGAAAGAGGAAATAGGAATCGCGATTCAAAATAAGCATACGGGCGGGACCTTTGGGACTTATCTCTCCCGGCTTCGAAAAAAAGGTCTCATCGAATTACGCGGAGGTAAATTTCACGCTTATAAGGGATTCGAATCATGAAGAAAAAGAAGAATCGACGGGGATGGCCTCTAACCACGAAAGCCCATCCGGAGCGGATCAATGGTTCGCTATCTAAAATGACACAAAAAGAATTTACTTTTTATCGGAAACTTGGACAGAACCTTCGAAAATGTCGAGTCAAAAGAAAATTATCTCAAATTCAAGTCGCGAAACGATTGAAAATTCATCGGATGACACTTATTCGTTATGAAGGAGGTAAGGTTCAAATTCCAGCTTATGTTCTCGAACGATTCGGGGAAGTTTATGGATTTATGTTTAGTTTCGGACATCTGCACTAAATAATGAGAAAAAATAAAACCGAAACGACGCTTGTCGAAATGAAGCTCATCGATGGGAGCGAAAAGAAATTCGAAGTCATCGGGCATAAGGACGTTATCGCCTTAGTTCTCCGACGTTGCCGAAGTATGGCCTATGACTTCGATTGGGTGACTTCAAGGGATGAAAGGGTCCTAATCCCGCATGAACAAATCGCCGGGGGACATTGTAGCCGGGGGTCGGGGCTTTGACCGAGCCTCGCTTGTCGCGCGCCGAGCGTCGCCGCCGAGAGCGTCTTTTAGCGAAAGCTCATAAGAAAATGAATGAGACTATGGTCGCTCATGCTACCAATCCGGACGCCTCTCATAAGGCATGGCGGCATTGGCTCAATACGTTGAATCAAAAAGATAAGTCGCTCGTTATTCGGGATTTGGAACGCATCGCGCAACTAACTAAAGAAAAAATCGAGCATGATAAGCTCGATAAACAGGAGTTAGGAATCTAACAAAGGAGAAATGATGACCTTTAAAAGCGCTTGGGCAAGACATGACCATGAAGTTCTCAAAGAATTTAGCAGGGGTCCCTATATCATCCGTCATGAAAACGTTCGGATGAATAAAACCGAGGCTTGGACCCTCATGAAATCCGCCTATTCTCCCGAAGGGGCGTATATCGGAGGGACGCGCGAGGCTCATCGTCTTTGGACTCGATATGGAATTACGAAATTCTTTTCGCGCAAGCCGGGCGGAACCGCCGTCGTTGGGTTCTCCCCTCGGCTCAAAAAATGGTTTGGATGGTCGCATCGAGCTATTTCCGGATTCAAAAAAGGAATGCGTTCAAAGAAAGGATATTCTCCGAATCCAAATAGGGATTATGTGATTCGCGACGCGCGCCGCGCGGCGTTCTCCTTTGCGGAGGCCGTCGGTTGAACCAAATAGAACTAGCTAAGGAGCATCGTCAACAAGGGGCGCGGATGATGCTCAAGCAGATTCAACATTCCCTCAAGGACAAGCTTGATTTCTATAAGGAGAATCCCGAGACGGGTTCCGCCTTCAAGATTGCGGCGATTCAAGGCTTTCTGAATGAGACGATCGCCGAGGCCAAAGATTTAGAGGATCGAATCTCAAGGATGCGGCAGGTATGAAAATTAGTAGAATTTTCAAGGGAATTGGAACCGTTCTCGCGATCGGTATTTTATGGGCTTATACCCCGTTTGGGGTTCTTACCTATGCCCTCGGATATGGCATCGTTCAACGTTTCCAACAAGGGAATTATACGCTCGCCGTTTTCGGGATCGGTTTCTTTGGGATATTTGCCCTTTTCACCCTTACGTTTCTTGTCGATATGGTGCGAAACGGATGATGGAAGAATTCAAATGGGGTTGGGGATTATTGGCCGGAGCCGGAACCCTCGGGATCTTTTGGCGACAAATTGCCTCCATCTTCAAATATGTTCGCTCTATTGTTATTGTCGAACGATCTTTAGAGCCCGGCGCGGTTCTTCCTTTCATGTTGTATCTTTGGAGACACGCGCGGCGCGGGGCGCTCGGAATCAAACGCTATACGGTTAAAGATGCGTATATCCGCCCCGTTGGACGATGGGCTTACTACGCGATGGAAATTCCAGGGGATCAAATCGTTTTTTGGATCAATAAGCGACCCCTTTATCTCTCTTCAAACGATAAAAAGAAAGAGGGATCTTCTTCAAATGGGGATGAAAGCGCTCGTTCCCTAACGGTAACTTATATTAGATTATTTTTTGATTTCGAAAAACTCCTCAATACTTCGGTTCGAGAATACAACGATCTCCTCAAAGATAATAAATCAAATCGTTATAGCATCATTCGACGTTTTGGAGCATCGGGAAATAAAGATGATTCGAAATCCGAAGTTTCTTTTCAAGGAGGTTCCGGATCCGCGGGTAAATATGATGGGACGCGACCCCTCGAATACACTTATGAAGAAATTGGAGCGCCGATCGAGGATTATCCCTTTGATAATTTGATCTATGATGAATCGATCTATGATTTTCGAAATTTGATTCATCAATGGAAAGAATCTAAAGCTTGGTATCGAAAACGAGGCCTCATTTGGCGCTTTGGAGCCTTATTAAAAGGTCCTCCCGGAACCGGAAAAACCTCGTTTGTTCGGGCTCTCGGGCAACAATTGGATTTTCCGATTCAATTATTCGATCTTGCAACGATGTCCAACGATGAACTCGTTTCCCATTGGAACCAAGGGCGCTCATGGTCCCCGACGATTTATCTCTTGGAAGATATCGATCGGCTCTTTTTTCAAGGGAAATTTCGCCCGAGCAAATCAATCAACAAAAATCCCCTTACCCTTGATTGTGTCTTGAATGCGATTTCCGGGGTTGAGCCCTTAGACGGCGTGATTCTTCTCGCCACGGCGAATCATGTTGACAATCTTGATCCAGCGCTTTTGAGGGCCGGACGTTTTGATGTTCAAATCGAATTTAAATATCCTTCTTCCAAGATTCGAAAACAAATAGCGGAATCAATCCTAGGGGAGGAATATCCGGATATGGTGCCTAAAATTGTTGCGCTTGGAGATCAAGAAGATGATTCTCAAGCCAATTTCGTTCATCGTTGCTCCGAGGCGGCGATTCGACAAAAGCTAAAATTATTATGACCGAATACGGCCCCCGCAAAACCCCGCCGAGACCCACGGATAAAAACCCGGCGGTTCTCGTCGAATGTGTCTTTTGTAAACGCCGTAGATGGATCGGCCCCAATGAGATCCCCAAGGGAGAAATGCCAATGTGTAATTTTGAACTCGGACCTATGGTCGCGATTCAAGCGGAAGGGAAAATAGGATGAAAGGATTCAAGGCTCTTATTCGATATCGAATCAATGGAACAAATAAACAAGTCGACATCGCTTATTTTCTTGTTGTTCCTGAAAAGAATTATTCTAATTGTTGGCTTGGTCATCCTTGCGGCCCTCCCCAACACGATAAACTTTTAGCCTTTCAGCTAGAACATGATCTTGATGAAGAAACGTACAAAAAGGAATTCAGAGATTTAGATGGTAACTTCTGGGAAGATTGGGACAATATTAAGCCCAAGAGTCGAGAAGCCTTGGAAAAATTTAAGGCAAAAATTATTTTTCCTCCTTTCGAAATGTCCTCTCCCGAGGAGATTGATATTCCGGATGATGCGGATCTCGAACAATGGCATTACGAGCAATTCGACGAAATGCGAGATCCTAAAGCGGGCGGGACAGGGGAGCCTAAAAATGGGTCTTGACAATCCGTCGCTTTTGTGCGACTATAAGCCTATGAAAAAGACAGAGTATGAGTGGGCGGGACGGAAGTTCCTCATCGAGAAGGTTGATAAGGATCGCAAAGCAGGAACGGCCCCTAAAAATAGGAATTGGGCGAAATTTACGATGCTTCTCCTCGTTGAGCTTGACGAGAACGGAAAGATCCTAGGATTTGTCCGTTGCCGGGAAAAGCGATTCCAGCGCAAAACCACAAAAACAGGCCGGGTCCTAGTTTTTGATGCGAAGTTCGGGGGATACCGGGAGGCCGAATGACTAATCCTAAGTATTCTGACTCTTCAGTCTCCGAGGAATCGAAAAAAGATAAGTGCGGGTGTTGTGGTGGATCTTTGTATGACAGATTCGGCGGTCCAGTATGGACCGATGAAAAAGGACCCGTTTGTTTATCTTGCGCTTGGAAAATGGCAAATGAGTAAAAATAAAAGACTCGAAAAGCAGATTCGGAAGACCCTCGGCAAAGCGCCGGGGTCGTCTCCTATTCCCCCGAATTTCGGTGCCACAATCGCAGATGCGATGAAGGATCTCCCCGACGAAACGACGATCCCCGTTCCGATGCCCGCTTCTTACATGAAGAAAAACCTCGGGAAGCGAGGCGCGCCAATCATCGTCAAGGCTATGGACGGAAAAATGTATCGTTACAAAATAGCCGAGATCCGAGAAATCGATCCGAAGAACTGCGAGATTGTTCTCAAAAAGGAAGGGTTTATCAAAGATGGACCTCAATAAAGCCATTGAAACGATGCGTCCGTTTATTTTCCCCTCGGAAGGAGAGCCTCCTTTTATTTTTCATGAATATCCGGAATCTCATAATTGTTTTCTTTGTGAAAAAGAAGATGCGGATATTGCGATTGGAAAAGGAAAAGAAGAGTATTCAGATTCTATAGATTATGAGTTCTTTTTGCATCCGGATTGTTGGCTTGTAATTCGATCCTATCTTGATTTTTCAGATCCAGAAAATAGGATTAGTTGTAGTTTTCCGGAAATCGGAGTTGAAGTGCAAAAAGAGAAAAAGAGATGGGAAGTCAATACAGTTGAGAGTTTCGCGAGTCTTCATATCCGCGATCTCAAAGACCCCGCGCTTGCTCATCTAATTCGAGGCGCGACGAAAAATCGTTTGAGAGGCCTTGCGACCTATCTAGATGAAGGGGTTAGGGTCGCGGTCCGGAGATGGTATGAAGACACCGAAGACGCTCTTTCTCTAGCTAAAAAAGAAAATGGCGAAAATGCCGGAACCTGAAAACGAACGCCAAAAGAAAGAACGCCTAGACGCCGAAGCCGGACGGCGCGCCAACGAGGAAGCGCTCAATTTTGATTACGATCCTTCCCAAGCGGGATTCCATCCGGATTTAGATGAGGACGAATTTCGACTTCTAAAATTCCTTCGGGAAAAATGTTTTCTTATGTATCCGCGCCATATGGAAAAAGATTTCAATAGCAATTTACCAAATGATAAAGGACTTCAAAGGGAATTCGCGGCCTATATTCTAAATATTCATAGCGTCGAGGATTATAAAATTACGGAAGACGTCGCGGATCTCGCAACCCGAGCCCTTCGAATCATGAAACGCCTCCAATATTTGATTCGAACCGATCGCGCGCTCATTACGCAACAAAAGGAAAGAATCTCGGAACTTCAAGGCGAACTCGACGCGCTCGGAGAGCATGACTCATGAAAATAAATACCGGGTTGTCTAATGGTAGGACCTCGGACTTTGACTCCGATGGTAGAGGTTCGAATCCTCTCCCGGTAGAATCACCGGATGGCAGATGAGCAAGGCGGGTTATTTAAGGTCCCTCTTTGCGCTTGCGGATGCGGGCTTCCGACAAATCAAGCCAAACGAACCGACAATCGTCACGGATATAAGAAAGGCGAATATCGTAAATTTCTTTTCAATCACGCGCAACACGCGGCGCGCAAGAACAAGGGAGCCCCTTACACGGTCGACGAGGAGGGATGTTGGGTTTGGGGCGGAGAACTTAATACTCGGGGACGGCCCTATATGCGGCTTCCGGGGACGAGGAGTAAAAAGGCTATCGCCTACCGTTATTATTATGAGCAAGCCAAGGGTCCGATTCCCGAGGGCTTTCATATCGATCATCTTTGCTTCAATGTCAAATGCGTAAATCCCGAACATCTTGAAGCCGTCACGCCGGGGGAAAACTACCAGAGACGCGACACGCGATGGAAAAAGAACGAGGAAGAATGAACTCTCATGGGAAAAAGATCAACCCGGAGATATCAAACCTAAAGACCTCGAAGTCTATGACGGAGCCATGCCCGAGCCAACGCTCAAAGTTGGGATTGGTCAAGGCCTCATCATCACCGCGCTCCTCGCAACCATCCTCCTTTTCCGCTTCGGATGTTTCAGCGGATGAAATTCCTCTCTCTAAAAGAACTTGCTCGGGGGCTTGTTGTACCGATTTTCATATTGGTAATTACACTTGGGAAAGAATCAAAGAGCTTCGCATCATTAGAATCTTTGGGGGATTCGATCGGAAACGTTGGAAAACCATTGATCCCGATCTCGGGTTTATCGCCGATATGCTTATCCCGCTTCGGCGAACCAAAGACGGAAGCGAATATTATTCTTGCCGCCATTTCGACCGCACAAAAAAGCTTTGTACGGTCTATGACAAGAGACCTCAAATGTGTCGGCGTTTCGGGGTCCAGGTCTCTTGCGGATTCAAAACTTGCGGATGGGACGGGGCTCTCCGCAAGAAGGACGAGGACAAGGGGAAGTCTAAGGCCGACGCCACGGCCGACCCCATATCCGTATGAAGAAGATCGTCGAGACTTTGCGGCAATTATGGGCGGCGTCATCGGGGCGATTGTATTTTCGATCATGTTTACAGGATTTCTAATAAAGGAGAAAAAATGAAAGTCCGATCGAGGTCCTTGGTTTATGACGCGCTTCAATTTACAAAAGAGGTCGAAGATGCTTCGATGCCGCTTCCCAAGGGCGTTTATCGCGATCAAGTCATGCGAAAGGGATTTGATCCGGATACCGAGCCGGAAGTTTGTCTTATTGATATTACTATGCTTCAAATCTGTTTGAAGGTCGGGCATTGGATCATTTATGAGGATGGAGAACCTATCCAGGTTTTGACAGATGAAAAATATTCTAAATATTACGCTCTCGCCGATGAGATCGACGAGGAAAAATTCATTGAGGATCTCGCGATCCGTTTTATGTACATAGATACCAATGGTTCGACCGTTTGGCGAAAAACCGCTCCGGATATCCAAGCCCGTTATCAAGAAAAAGCTAAAACCGCTCTGAAAAGAGCGACGGGACTTCTTCTCAATCGAATCGATTCCATAGATGAGGAAATGATTAAAAACATTCCTCATCTTGAAAAGCTCGCGGTTGCGGTCGGAGATCTTCAAAGTTATTTGAGGAAAAATGGTGAATCGGTTTCTGTACCCATAGAAGCCGGGATGCTTCTCCAAAAAATCGCCAACGCTTATGATCCTCTTCATTCCAAGTATTCTCGAATAGTTCTCAAATATCGAGAATCATCGATAGAAGAAAAGTCTTGACAACCCGTCGCTTATATGCGATAGTCCGTCCCTAATGGATGCTGAAACTCTCGATCATGAAACGTATGTTATCGCTTGCGGGCTTGCGAAAATCAAAGACTCCGATCGGCAATTCTCCAAATGGAAACGTCATGAGGGACAAGCTTTCGAGCATTGGAATCGAGCCCGCGCGGTCTTGAGGAATAAACTCAAAAAAGTGGGTTTATGGCAAGGCGCAACGAGCATCGAAGCAGGTCGTCCGGTCTAATGGAAGATCCAACGGTTCTCGGTAAACAGGTCCGCGAGGAAATTGAAAAGCTTCTTTTGATTCGCGATAATATGGTCGAGGAGGTTCTCGCAAAACCGGAATCTCTAGGAACCTTTGGGAACTTCGCCCTTTCGATGCTTCCTTATATTCCCAATAATCCAAGCTCTAAGCGGGAAATTGTGGAACAACTTGTCAATACGATTCTTGTCGATGCTCTCAAAAAAAGGCTAGGAGATCTCATCCGATGATTATTTGTCTCTACCATAGCCGATGTATGGACGGTAAAGGTGCGGCGGCGATCGTCCACAAAAAGCATAACAACGTGAAAGCCTATCCGGTTCAATATAACGAGGAACTCCCTATCCCGCTCGATGACTTCAACGGATCGACGGTCTATATCGTCGATTTTTCCCTTCCCGTCGATCTCATGGCGCAAATTATCGGACGCTCTCATAAAACTATTTGGATCGATCATCATAAAACCGCCCTCCCAATTTTGAAGGAACTCTCGGAAAAACAAAGTAACTTTTTCGACTCTCCTGAAAAATGTACGGCTTTTATTGAAATGGGTGAGAGCGGGGCGTCCCTTGCTTGGTATTCTATTTTTGGACATACAACGCCTCCTCCCATCGTACCCTATATCCGCGATCGAGACCTTTGGTTATGGAAACTCCCCTTCTCCCGCGAGGTTTCCGCCGCTCTCGCGAAACGTTTTCCTGACAATGATTACAGGGGACTCCTAGACCTCGACCCTCGGGACTTGATCGGCGAGGGAAAGAGGCTCTATGAAAAGACGAGAGCCGATTGCGCGAAAAACGCGCGTCGTTCTTTTTATGTCAAATTTCATGGAATCTCCGCAAAGATGGTCAATACCTATACCCTTATCAGCGAGACGGGGGAATATATCCTTGAGAATATGGACGTCGATCTCGCGATCATGTTTTGGCGCGAGCCTGATAAATGGGTCTATTCCCTTCGGTCTCGGGGCGATGTCGATGCCTCGGTTCTTGCCAAATACCACGGAGGCGGAGGCCATAAACAAGCCGCCGGACTCTCAGGACCTTGGGATCCCTCTCAACTAAAGGAGCTTGAAACTTTATGAGCGAAGTCGATATCCCACACCCCGAAAATATTGAGAATCCGGATCACGCAAAAGCCTATATCCGGGCCGTTGTTGAATCTGTGAATGATGAAAAGACGTCTCAAGTCCTCGCCGCCGGGTTGCGGCGTAGTCTTCAAGTTGCATCGAGCGCCGAGCGGATGAAGCGCCCAGATCCGACCCCAAGCGAGATTTTGATGGAAATGGCTCGCGCCATGAAACGCGAGGTTGATACCGAATTCCCTGATTTCTTTGTGGGCGAAGATGGGGAAGAGGACTAAGGAGAAAAAATGAAAATCCTTGCCGCAATTCTAGGCGCAATTCTCTTTCCAATTGGTATATTTTTTGGAGGTCTGTTTCTAATGTATATCGGTTATACCATATGGCAAAGACTCACCGCAATTTATGAGTGGGTTATGGAGAAATTATTTTCAGACGATGTATTTCCAGTCCTTGTCATTCTAGTTATACTTATGTTTGTCCTCGTTGGGGCAAGGCTAGGTTATCTATGGGGTTTTGGAATCTAATGGGCTTGCCCTTTAACGATCTCTCGCATCCTACAATTTCCAAGGGAACCGCGGATTTCTATAAATTTATCTTTGATCCTATCGGATGGGCGATCTTTACAATCAACGAGGGGACCGGAGAGTTCTCGATTCAAAGCGATTGGGGAAATTACGCTTATCGATGGAGTATCGCGAGCCTAAGCCTAGACGATCTAAGCCATGGAAAGCCTTTGACTCATTTCCTAGCCGATAGGGGTCCCGCGGATTATGTCGCGGATAAACTTTCTTACGATCAACCTCCGGATTTCAAGCGGGAGTTTTCTCCCGAAAAAACCATTGTAGCCTTGAAAGAACATCTCATTCGAGAACGTTGGGATGAAAATATTGATAAGGAAAAAGCTCGCCAAATTTGGACCCATCTAACCCACGCTTGGGCGGGACATCTTCCCTACGATGCAAATGAAGCGTCTCATATCATGAACGATAGGAGCGATTGTTTACATTTCTTTGAGGGATGGACTCCAAATACTCATTATATAAGCCAAGAAATCCATACCTATTTTGAATATCAACATAGTGTCCGATATACCTTTCTTGTCGAGCATCTCCTCCCCTTATTCTTCAAATATCTAAGGGATGAAGTTCTCAAACTAGCACCCGCCAAAACATGATTTTCCGATTTGAGTTCAAGCCCCAAAAGGACGATTTTGAGGTTCAAGACGTTATTCCCGTTGGGGGTATCATTGGATTTTCAATCTGCGAATGGGAAGATGAAGATGCGATCGATGATCCCCGCGAATTTAGCGGCGAAAAGCGAAATGATCTCACGATAACTAGGATCGATGTTGGCGAAAAACCTTCAATAGATATCGTAGAAAATGACGCTATTTATATCTATGGGCCGACCATGAATAAGATTGTTGAGGCATGGCTCAAAACCCCGGCTTGGCGTTCTTTTACCATGACAAAGGCTCGGAAAATTCCAAGGCGCGTCGCGCGTCCAGATCCTTATTCTATGAAAAACATACCCAAGGGACCAAAGCCTCTCCAAGTAGGCCCCGCCGCGCCGCGCGAGAAGAAGGAAAAGCCCCTAAAGAAAATTCTCAAGGGACCTAGATTTCCGGGGAGTTTTTACATAAAACAAACCGAGAATCTTCATATATGGGCGCATCTCCTAAATATTCTGATTTTCCATGGAACCGATAAACCTATTTTAGTGTGGACCCTTGCTCATCTTTCCGGGCTTACCCCTGAATCAACCGCGGTACGTTTCGGCGGTCTTGAGACTTTCCTAACTCAGAATTTAGGATATGAATCCAAAAGATGTTGGCGGAAGATTCGAATTCCGGGGGCCTTTCGAACAACTTATCAAGCCGAAGCATATGCGAAAGACGCTTATCGCGACCTTTTGGGTGAAATCGAAAGACGAGAAAAAATCATTACTTCTTTTCCCTCGGACAAGACAAACTATAATCCACAAACTGTTTTCCCCAAGCCTCCTAAAGAAATTCCGCCTCCGCCGGGGAAAGCTTCGGAGCCGCCTCCCGCGCCGTCTTCTTCCGTTACCCCGTCTTCTTCCGTTACCCCCTCTTCTTCCATTACCCCGTCTTCTTCCGTTACCCCTAAAGAAACGGCTCCCCAGAAATCCGATGAAGAGGCAGAGAGAAAGCCTCGAACCCATAATCAAGTCGAAATCGAGAGGCTCGATTTATTTTTGAGTATTCTTCATAATATTCAAAATCATTCTGCCCTAAAGGGGGTTACAGATTTTTCAATCGCTCAAGACCTTTCGGCACATTCAACCGAAATAGGTGCGGCGATCAATGCGCTTCGAATTTGGATCAAAGAGAAACTCAAGATGGAATTTGGAGAATGTATTCGAGTTACCGAAAAACCTCATACCTATTTCCCCGGCAAGAAGCTAATTTTTGTTTATAATTCCGTAACTGAAATTAGGGATGCCAAGGAAAAGTCGGAGGAATAGTGGGTAAGGCCCGGAATAAGAAAGTAGGGCGGACACGCGAGCAAAGGAAAGCGGTTCGAGACAAGCGCATCGAGCGACAAAAAGACAAGCGAAAAATTAGGGCTAAACTCCGCGAAACTCGTTATGAGAAGCGCCGCGCGCATCGAGAGGAACTCGGGCTCCCGAGGCCTTCCCCGACCTCGTCTCGGGATAATTTTAGAGCCTCCCTCGAAAATCCTACCTATATGAAGAAACTCCGAAAGGCTATCCTTCACGGGATACCGGGCGGGGCTTGGTTCAAGGGTTGACAATCCGTCGCGGATATGAGACTATAACATTATGACGATTACGGTCAAAAAAATTGATCCCCTAGAAGTTCCCCGCGGTATAGATCCTACTTATATTTATCGCGCTTATCTAGCTCCTTCTTTCCCTAATGCCCCGGATTGGATCGCTTCCTATGGAAACTCCGCCTCGGATGCCCTTGAAGAACTCGCCGAGCAACTGGACTATGGGGAAAGATATCATAAAGTTCTTTGTCATATTGAAGGACATAAAATAATTAAAGATCCGGGGGAGCAAGGTCCGAGCATGGGACAAAAAGCTTGCGAGAGATGTGCTCTCATGTTCAATCCCGATGGAACGGTCGATGGTCCTTCTATTTTTATAAAGTCTTCAAATTGATATGAGCCTTTGGCCCAATCAAGATCTTCCAGCGCGACAAACCCGAGAGGCGGAGATCATTATCAGCACCGAGGGATTTTGTCTTCTTCAAGTTCATTACGAAAAAGCTAATATCATCGGTGATGATATCCTCGATTGCTCCGGCTATGGGCTCGTCGAAAAGGAGCCCGGCGGAGGGCTCTCGCGATCTCATTATCATTGGCTTGGATCTAATATCGATGGTATCCTCAAAGTCTTACGCGCGTTGAAAGAGAAAGAAGAAAAGGCATGAGCCCCGAAGTCGCGACGAAAAAATATATCGTCAAGGTTTTTCTTATCCCGGTTTCAGCAACTCAAATAGTCGAGCCTAGCCCTTCCGGCATCAAATCCCATCCCGACGGGAGGCTCGACATCAAAATTCTTTTCAACGTAACAAAGCCCGTCGATTGCGTAACATATGGTCATTCGACGCTCGATTTAGCTATTAGTACCTTTGAATTCTTCTCTAAAATTATCCGCGATTTAAAAGATGAAACGATTGGGCATGGCGAAGCTCATTTTCTTAGGGTTGAATATAAACCCGAGGTTGGCGCGCCGCGCACTGAAGAAAAAATGTTTAGTGGAATTGCCGCTAAAGGTCTTTATAACTATTTTTTGAATCTAGTAAAATCAATAGAATATAAAAACAAAGGAGAATCAACATGAGTTTTTTCAAGAGGCTTTTTGCCCCTGTCAAGGAACAAAAGTTCTCGGTTCATCGGGGAACCATGCCGACGCAACATACTAATAAGCCGCCTTATGCGCT
>SDBT01002434.1_pt1 | contig 32924 bp, 49 predicted proteins | sample 2277101 | NCBI WGS metagenome assembly SDBT01 (sample SAMN10404973, study PRJNA504765) | marine sediment metagenome | isolation source: marine sediment core GS10_PC15, 103 cmbsf | place: Arctic Ocean: Southern Knipovich Ridge | collected 2010
GCCATGTAGTATGGCGTCACACCAGAGAAATCAGCGATGATTTTCGTAACTTCCTCTTCTGTGTAATACATCTTTTCTAATCCTCCGGTGGTGGAGCAAACAGCTCCGAATTTTCAAACTCCCTAACACACCTTACTACTTCCTCATTCACCAACTGTTTCTCGCTCTTCACCGGCTTCTTAACCGGCAGTTTTTTTCCTAACTTCCCAACAGCCGATACTAAGCTCTCCACCTCTATTCTCTTCTTAACCTTACCAACTGGAGGTTTACTCACTCCAGGCAGATACCAAACCCATCGTCCATTTTTCCATACTGATACTACTTTCAGGTCAGCCTTAGCATTATCGCATGTACGAGCAGAGATATCAGCCATGAGTACGATTTCTTTTACATCAGATGCTAATCGGTATCCGTTTTTCAACTCCTCTTGTATTATTTCTTTTGCTTTTTCTCGTTTAGCTTCAGGTCTCATGCCTCGGTCGATTAAGAGGTCTTCAGCAAGTTTGGTAGCTTTCTTTCCCCATCGAATGACGCCTTCACCTTTTCCACCAGTAGCAACAAAAACTTCGTATCCCCTGATAGATCTTTTGATAAGATTATGTTTGACCGGAATGAGATATCGTTTATCATCATCTTCTGGACATTGACAAAAAGCCCATGCTGTACGTGCAGTTCCAGTAAAGGCGACAGACCCCATGATACGCTCGAGTGCTGGTGTTTCATTATCTCCTCCTGCTTTCTTAATATGCATGATACAGAGGATAGCTACATTAAATGGTTTAGCTATCTGCTGCTGCATCATTCCAAGTACACTTCTAACCTGTGTTTCTCTATTGGAGTCTATAGATCCAACATATGATGCTATTGGATCAAACACCACCATGCGAGGGGGAACCCTTATGTGCTGTTTCATGTATTCGAGCGCTGACGCAAGTCTTTGAGTGTCTCGCTTTATCTCAAATGGAATTAGGTATCCAGGATTGCGAGGATCAGGAACACCTCTTACAATGCTAATTCTTTCTGTATCTGCATGGGCGTCGATCAGACGAGGTACTATTGTTTGCGCTACATCATCTTCATAGGAAAGGAACACCACACTTCCTTCAACACACTTACTCCCATCAGGCCATGGACGACCTGTGGTTATATGTGATGCCATTTTGATAGTGATTAGACTTTTGCCTATACCTTGAAGGCCGGCTATTATGGACAACTCACCAATAGGGAAGTACCCTTCCCAAATCCATTGTCGTTTTTCTGGTTTTACTTGACTTGCTTGTACTATCCATGGGTTATCGCCGACTGGCATTGGTCAAATTTCATATAGTGGTTTCAGTGTTGGCAGGTAAGCTTGCATTAGCTTCAACTGCTTTTTGTTGATCTATTTCGTTTAGACATTCAGGGCAAATATGTCGTGATTTCCCTTTTCTTATTGCCCTAATCCAACCGGAAGGATGACGAGGTCCTTGATGTTCTTCCTTTACCTTACACACATCGCATGTATAGTATGATATTCGAGTTACAGTCATGATTATTCCTCCACTTCATCATCAAACACCACTGGAATTATCCCCCTAAGATGGTCACGCAGCGGAATCATTACCTCTCTCATTTGGGTCGGCTTAACAAGTATCATGATTTTTCCTCCGAATGCATTTTATTAACACGCCGCTCAATTTCTTCGAGCAATTGAGTTAGCCAATACCACGATTTTGGTATAACACAGCCTGGCTTTCTATTGTTTCTAATATCTTTCAACACTTTTGGATAACATTCTGATCTACTCATTTTTTCCCTTTTGTCAACTAAAATATAACCTCTTGTAACTTCTGATTTTGGTATTTCCATGTAGCCGGATGGGCCACCAGAGTAGCCTATGTTTGTTAGGATGCAAATGGGAAGGTAGTAGCGAGGAGGACCTTCTGTCATTATTCACCTTTGATTTGCGACCTCTTCAGCATATTGATTTCGTATCAATCTCCCACTGCATAACAATAGCAGCAACAATTTGTCTGCTGTAAATTTCTCCTCCAGCTCTAAAAGCAAGATGATTAGCTCTTTCCACACGTGATACTAGATCGTGTGGAATTTCAGATAATTCTTTTACTCCAAACATATTGCGTAATGCCCTAGCGACTTGACTATTCATTTCACACCTCCGATCAATGTATTTGTTATGTTAGTTCAACTTCTTAATCTCCATCCCCAGATTATTACACCTTGCCAAGATCACAGTAGCATACGTTTCATCATACTCCATAAGAAACGCACGACGACCTAAAGCTGCCGCTGCTACCAGTGTACTCCCGCTTCCTCCAAACAAGTCAAGTACATTCTCCCCTTTCTCAGAAGAATACTCAATGGCCCGTCGAGGTATTTCCACTGGCTTTTCCGTTAGATGTATCATCTGCTGCCTTGGTACACAATCAATACTCCATACGTCGGGTGGCTTTTTTTCACCAATATATTCTCCAGCGAAGAACCTTCTCTCCTCTCCCTTTCTAGCTTTCCATCCGTAAAATGCTATCTCACTCTGACCCATGAAATCTAACCGAGTGAGCACCTTCATATTCTTCACCCAAATGATTATCTGGTGCCAATGAAGAAATGCTGATTTGATAGCTGGAGGATAGTTTTCGAGATTAGAAAATCCACCCCAAATGTAGAATGATCGGCCTTTGTCTAGCACACTTTCCATGCATCTAAACCACCAGGATAATCGCTTTCCAAACTCCATAGTTGAGAGGAAATCGCCTACTAGCTTTCTTGACTTTGCCGTTTTCCCATCGGCCTTCTTCCGTCCTCGTTCTTCTGTATTCCCTCCCCAGTCTCCTTCTGGCTGTACACAGACGTTGTATGGAGGATCGGAATGAACAAGCTGTATTGTTTCTTTTCCACAGAGGATTCCCATGTTTGAGAGCTTACCGGAGTCGCCTACTAGTAATCTATGATCGTCTATTCTCCATAAATCACCCATGGTTGCTTTGTGTTGAGGATTGAAATCTAACCCATATTCCGATGGTAGATCTGCTCTTTTCGCTACTGGAGGGGCTTCCTCAGATTCGTCTGTTGTGTCAAAAAATGATAGCTGGTCAGCCATTGTTTCTTATCCTTATTAAGGACTTAAATGATGTTATTAGTAAATCTATATCTATTTTACCTTCTTTAGGGAAAAATAAATTAGCTCTGCATGTAGTACATAAATCAACTACTATCAACGTAACCGATTTGCTCATCGTATCTGCCATATTCGTTGCTAAATCTGCTTTTGGGATTGAAAAATACGATCCACACACATCACATTGTCTAGCATTAGCCACTTGATTTCTCCTCAATTATATTTTCTATTGCTGTTTGGATCATCTTCTTTCGTATTTCGAGCACCATTAAAACTATTGATCCAATACTGTTATTGGGCGATTCAAACTTCGATGGTGAAATGACAATATGTGTACCATCTTCAAAATACACTCTAGGGTGGTTTTTCCAGTTTCCTTCGTCAATAACAATTTCAAGTGGAATTTTCATTTTGTTCTCCTGATATTACTCGATTAGCTGTCTTTTTTGCCACATTTTCCATCCTCCGCATGACTTCCCATGCCTTTTGAAATTCCACTTCATCCACTATAACATGACCAGCAGGAACATTAAGTTTCTTTTCCATAATTGGATGCGTGTGAATAATATGAGTAAATTTGCTCATTCCATTTTCTCCCACGGGTCTATTATTCCCCTGGCAATGTAAAGCGGCCACCCAATAACTATCCACATTAGTGCTAAGACTAATGTATATGGGTATCCATTGTCAATTGTTTCTTCCATGTAATCTATGATTTTAGTTATCACTTTGTTCTCCTGTTCTTGTTTTCTCAATTTCTTCCATGTTTTTCTTACGAGTGTTAGCATCGGTGAATGAGAGGTTTATTTCAAGTACATCGTACCTGTTATCTCTTTCAACCGGCATTGGCCTGATTTCCAATCGCTGCCAGCCACTGTGTAGTTCTCCATCTTTCCATTTGAGAATGTAGTATTTTGTGGCGATGTCTGGTTGTATCATTTCATTTTCTCCCTACTATAAGTGTGAAACCCATATAATTAGTGCAATGGAAATTCCAATTGCTAAAATAATAAGAGCACATCCCTGATCTGCATTCCATTTCATTCAATTCTCTCCTTTTCGCCATTCTTTATTGCAGCATACATGCCCTTCCAGTATGAAATGTCAGATTCAAGTGTACGAATACGTCGCTGGACTACAGCTAACTCATGAGCCTATTGTGCAACACAAATTTCCATCGCCACCACCGCTTCAGACGTTTTATAATCGTATTGTGGACACAGCTCTTCTGGACTAGTTGCCATTTTATTACTCCATTTTCTCCCTGTAAAACCTGTCTAGTAACCGATATGCCAACACAGCAGCATATCTCCTGGGCAAAAACCACCAACGAATCGTAGGATATCTAAACTGCCATGCATAGATACTACCCATGACAGAACGCTGCTTTGCTAACTGAGCCTCCATACTCACCTTATTCTCATACCAGTAATTTGGGCGGTAACTCATTACATCGGCTAGGTTAGCCTCAACAATCACCGCTGCATACTCCATATCGTTGAGCTGTAACAGTTCTCTTTCAAACCTCCCCCTCCCATTCAATATCGTTCCATAAAGATCATTAAGCGACTTTCTCTCGAGAGAAATCCTCGGTGTTCCATCACCGTTGATTGCACCTTTAATGGAGTAGTCCCCATTTCCAGTTCCCATGGTGTACCATTCCCACTTTACAACCATCTGTCCCTGACCAGCAGCACCTGGAATTCCTGTAAATTTCCATGGTGTTTGTTCTTTTCTATCTCGTAGAATGATGAATGGAGACACTGTTACTAGTTGTTTTGATTTAGCCACGAGACGCCAACCTCCATCTTCTATACTTAGACACAAAGTTGGGGTCTATTGATAGCTTTGTGCAAAGTGATGATTGTTTTAATCCAAAGTATAATGCAAGTTCTTTTGTTGTTGCTGGACCATAATCGTGTATATAGTCCTGTATTTGTTGTATATTTGTTTTTGGTTTTTTTAGAGGAGCCTTTTCCACCAGTGTACGATAAAGAGCATCGTATTTTTCAATCCCTAATGTATCAATTAGAAATTCAACGGCATCGAGAAGTTCTGGAGAACCGTTGAATGAGTTGTCTTTTAGAATCCTTTGTGCAGCTTCCATGTCCACAATAGATTATCCCATTAACACTACAATCACAACAGCAATAGATATGCCGATTATCATTCCGGACGTGAAGATTATTAAAATTGAGGGAGTGTTTTCATTCATTTGTTCTCCTTTAGCCATTTGAGGTATGCTTTCTTTTTCTTTCTTTTTGTTATACGAGACATACGTATCTCAATTTCACGTATTATCTCAGTAAATCCCCTGCGGCATTCACCGCAGACTTCAAGATTGTCAAAAGAATCAAGTAGTGTTACTAGATCCTTTTTTTGTTTTCCACATTTATCGCAAATTTGCATTAGATTTATTCCTCCATTCACATGCAGAACAAAACCAATAAAAAACAATCCAAGTATGCTTACCACATCCTAAGCAGGTTTTTTTTCTTGTCATTTGTTTTCCTTCTCATCCTTCCACCCAGCATCATATCCTATAAATATGCCACCACTAAGCATCAATAATGATATGCATAATACAAAAAATGGCTCAGTTCGTATGCCTAATAATACAGCTGCAATTGCAATTAAGACAAATCCAATGTATTGTGAAATTCCCATTTTGATTCTCCTTTTGTAAAAAAATGAACAAGCTACACGAACTTAGCCTGACGCCGGTAATTCTCCGGCCTCGTTCCACAAGTTCCCTCAAGTTAATAACCCATGTGAAGCTATACCGAAATTTACTTCACTCCCTCGCTTGTTCATTTCACTTAGACTAATTATCAACAACAATTATTTCACCCTTCTTTAGAATTCGCACACGGTATTCATTGCAGCTCTCAGAGCATATATTGGGGTAACAATTTCCACTATACACACCAAATACAATAATCCCATCCGCGTATCGTTGCACAACCTTTCCAATCATATCCGGTCTATTTTGCCACATGGTAACTTCCCCCATATCACCATCTGACATCTCTGACAAACGCCTACCTCTGGTTGAATTAACTACACTGCAAGTCATTGTTACTTCCTTTCAATTGGTTTATAAATGGTTAGCTCAAAAATACAACACCAGTATCGGCTTGCTCACGCTTGGGGGTATATCCATTCGTGGCCGGGGATCGAACCCGTTACAGCTCGCCAACTGCCTTCTAGTTCTTATGAGCACTGATGCTGAATGGGTCCCGGCAAGATCGTACTGTCCAATAGTTGCACATAAGCCTCTTTGATTTCTCCATGTCCACAACAGGCATTCATTACGCCGGGCAATATGCCGAGACAACCATCATGCCCTTGTGGTGTATTCGGCAGGTTACAGTGACCACACGGGCGATCTTTCCATACTTCACTAACCGGTACACCATCATCAAAAAGCCATTGACTACGCTGTTCATCGTAGTATATATTATGACCACGGAATTTTCCTTTTGCGACCATCTACTCAATTTCTTCTTGATCTAGTATACCGTATTTCAGCGATCCCGGCAGGAATCGAACCTGCAATGTTCCGATGTAATTACTGCTTTCGGAATTTCACAATTGTAATTACAGGTGCGTTCTAGCAGCACCAGCTAGCGTATACCTGAAGCGTTCGCTTCTTTTCCGCCACGGGACCAAATTATACCAAATGCCTCCAGCCGGATTCGATACCGACAACCTACGTTCGTTACGTCCCGAATTTCGGTACCTCACATCACGCCGTCGCGTGTTTATAGTGAGTACATTCTTTAATGCTATGGAGGAAAATTGAGTAGCAGGCTGGGACAGATCAAAACCCAACGTCCATGCACCGACAACAGGTATCCCTGTAAATTGTCACTACTACTCAAACAGCCTTAGCAGGACTCGAACCTACACGAGAGGATATTCGGGATTCTCACCACCACACTCTTTCCAGCTCACGCCTTCACAGGTGGTCTTACCTCTCACCCTGCGTCTACCTGGCACCTCAGTCGCATTCACTGTCGAGGAACACTTTCCGCCATAAGACTGCCATCCGTTCGGAGGGCTAAACAAAAACAGCCTTGACAGGATTTTAACCTGCATGGAGATTCACATCACAGTCAAAGGGAAGGGTTCCAACCATTCATCATCTCCTAGCATCGCTTAACAGAAATCAGGATGCTTACCCTATTGTGATATGTTAGCGTCTAATCAATTTCGCCACAAGGCTGCTACGCAGTCGGAAACTTAAAAACAGCCTTGGCAGGAGTCGAACCTGCATACGTATGCCATCTAATAACATTGAGACATACTCCGGTCGGGCCTACACTTAGTTACATAGCGGTTCCCTTTACCGAGCGTTACCATTCTGCCACAAGGCTGCCAATCGACCTAACGATTAAATACTCTCCTCGTCCTCCTTCTTATACCCCGCCATTTCCGCTGCTGCCTCATCAATCGGAACTTCCGAAACATCAGGATGGAACATCGGAAACAAGTCGGATAAACTCGTAAACACCGCCTCCGTAAATGTAAACTGCTTTCCGCTATCCGTTTTGCGAGTTTTATCCCTATGTGAAACACGCCCAATACATTGCTTTCCCTCCATTGAGTTCCAGAACTCCTGATTAACTCTCATCTTTGGAATTTCTCCAGCCTTTCTCATTCCAAAAACCAGCATTATCTGGAGGATACTTTTCTGCCATCTCTTAATCGCTGCCTCTTTACTCTTTGCATCATCACGCGGAGCCCAAATAGGAAAGCGAATTTGTTTCCCCTCTTGCTCATCTACATTACCCTTAAGAATTTCAAAGGTAAAGAACGCAGTTCCCGGAGCATTTTCATTCGCTGCATCAATTCCTGATATAACGAAATGGTACTGTCCCTCCTTGGGAAACTCTGGTTCCGTTACCTGCTCCTCCGACTGGAAATTTGCTCCAAAATCCATTTCCACATCTTCAAAACTCACACTGTCCCAATCTAAGTTACTCGGCATTAGCAGTCTCCTTCAAGGAAGAAAAGATTTGGGTCACTTCTTGTATTGAGCGAACCATAAATAAAGGGTAGCCTAATGTAGCCAACGAGGCGGTACAGGCACGTTGCTCTCCAAATTTTTTGATTAGTGGCTGGAGGAGCTTTGGCCACTTTGTGGATTTTTTAGTGTATCAATATATTCGTCAAGGATAGCAATTTGCTCATCGGTTAAACTAGAAAGTGTTGGCACATTGAATTTTGTTTTCAAAAGCAACTTCGCTTCCTTCATTGACATTTTATCGAGAAGTTTTGCCTTCACTTTATCTTCAAGTTCAAGCGCTATAGTTAGCCGATTTCCGAGTTTCGGAGCAGCTGCTTTAGCTTCACCAAAAAAATCTGGTGAATGCGACAAAGCCTCTCGAACGCCAGGAGGTACCTCTCCCTTCACCTCCTGCCTCAATTCCTCAGTAGCTAACTCCGCATTAGCCTTAGCCGCTCCATCAGACGCAATAGCAGCTCTCATTTCCAGCCTATCGTCATCGTTCATAGAGATTTCTGGTCTGGCCCGCTCATGGAGTTTTAGATTATTGAAGTCCGGAGGAATTGCCAAATACGCTCGTATCCCATCCGGAGAGGCATCCTTAAGGAATGGAGGCAATAGTGGTTTCATCTTTCCATCGAATACCCCTACCAACCTCGACTTTCCATCTGGAGGATTACAGATACCTGATGGAAGAGCTGGAGGGTCTTTCTTTCCAGCCTGAGCCTTCCTATCCAACACCATGAACAGACTGGCTATATCCATCAGGGTTTCTTTACCCTTTGGTTTACGCTTTCCAGTTGGACGACTACCCTTGAATTCACTTCTCATGTGAACAGTAATGACTAGCGTTTCTACTTTGCTTGCTAACGCCATGAGTACCCGTTTATACTCCGACTTCACCACTCCCCACATGAGGGGAACAGCTTTGGCAAATTGAGCTGAAGTATACCCAAACTCTGCTGGATGTTTCTTAACGTACTCCGCTTGACCTTCCTCAATCTCAGAAATCGTATCAACCATCGCCACGGTGTATTTCTTCGGTGGTATCGACTCCACATCTTTTTTCCACAGAGTAAACATATCTTGTGCAGTGTATTTTGAACCAATAGCCTGCACACATTTCTGCACCATGTCTACTCGTTTGAAATTTAGACAGTTTTCATACGGTGCAGATGATCCTTCTGTATCCCAAGTAATAACCTTTGGTGGAATGCTAAAATCCAATACACTCCCATCAATAGTCAATCCCCACATTGTTTTTCCTGAACCTGCTTCCCCCGCTAGAACAACAACAGGAATTTTGTAAGGATGCCACAGACCATCAGACATGCCAATCTCCCTTAGGGCCTAGAGATATTTAGATTAGGCGGCTTAACGCACACCGAATACTGCTTATAGAATTGGTGGTAATTACATTGTACGCAAAGGGTGGGTTAAGGGGAAGAGTAAAATATGAGATAAATAGAACAAAAAATCTCTTGACTATGGTGGGCGACGGGGTATAATAATGATGCCCCCCAAACCCCGGCCACCCAATGGGCGTTTTAGATATCTGCCGGTTGCCGGTCGTTTGTAATATGGCCCCTGGCGTTCGCTGAGGATGTCAGGTATCTATTATTCGTTGTGTAGTGGTAAACCCGCCCAAATTCACATTTCCCGCCAAGGCGACCTCCAGGTTTTACTGCTGCCTGGAGGTCGTTTTTATTAGGAGGTAATGTGTTCAATGAAAAGCAACACGAAATACTGGATACTTGCAGGATTCTCCATCACTGGTTTTTATGTTCAACTTATCTGGTGTGTTGTAATAACCACCATTTGGTTGATCGGAGGTGTTAAGTAATGAACACCATCAACCAGCGAATCAAAAACATTTCTGAATGTACAGTTGAAGAACTCTTCGGATTTCTTGTTGTTATTATGGCGGATGGAGAAACTGAAATGAGTACACGTGACCTCAGTGGTATAGAAACAGCAATTCAACTTCCCGGTGTTCAGCAGAAAAGAGCAGGACTTTTGATAGTGCATGAACTGAAATCAAGATCATGGAAGACAAGGGATCTTTCTCGTGATCGTATAGCCGATCATGCAATAGGCGTTCAATGCACCGATGTTTGTAATCTCATGGTTGGTGATGATGAGGTATTAGAATCCTCTACTCTGATTAAATCCATCATCGAAGGACCGCCCTGTGGTAACTGAGGAATCTGTATTGATTGGTAGGCTGAACAACCTGTGTAAACTCACAGGTGAATTGCTTATGAAAAGCAAAAAAGAAAAGCTTATGCAACCGAAGACTAGAGCAACGGTTGTAGAGATAAATAGCTGTGCGGTGATGGCGTTGTTGAGTGCTAAGCAGATTGAAAATGATAAGCTGCCATCATTTCTTCAAGGCAGTAGGGCTAATGCGGAATATGTAGGTCCTTCATTCTAAACGCCCTACTCAGGCACCACTCTCGGTCGCCTCTTCTTTCTATCCTCGTCCTCATCTATATCTCCCACTCGAACTCTGTCTACATTTCCCTCACCTACATCAAATCCTGGGAGAAATGCGTTTCCTGGATCGTAGAATGAGAGGTGGCAACCCTTCCAATGTGGTACTAATGTATCCTCTTCTCCATCGTTATGATCTCCTGAATCCATATGTTGAGTTGTTAATCTAACCTTGATAAACTGATCTGTATCTAATGTAACGAGCATCCATCCAGCTGCACTATTAGATGGCTTTTGACCTACCCTTCTGGAACTAGAAAGATATCCTTCAGAACCCCATATTAACTCATCATCATTTTCGCCAGATGTTGCAATTAAAAGCTCAACCTTTACTTCGGTATCTGGGTCCTCATTTGCTCCATCCGAATCCCTTGCAATCGAAACATTCCATCCTACAAACCCCATAATTGGATGGCCGCTAACATTTTTTAGTGTTGTCTTAAATTCTCCCTCGTCGTCCTCTGGAATCTCAACAGCATCAATGGTATATCCATTGTAAGCCTGAATTCGTGGAAATGTCATAACCTGGATTGATGGTGCAGATATATCATTATCACTTATGCTTTCCATCACCATCGTTATCCCATGCGGTCTAGGAACATGCATCAACTGTACCAATGCCCAGATGGTAACAGGGTATGCGTCTGTTCCTATCCTTTCAAACGGTTCCTTCCAGATAATATGAAATGGACCTCGCTGTGTAACTGCAAGAAATTTAAGTTCACCAATTCCATCCGACATAGTAGGATAAGCATACTCCATGCCGTCCGCTTCTTCGTCGTCGATGAAAATCTTAGCTTGCGTAATTCCCTCTACCATAAACCTCCCAACAGTACCTGGTCTAACGGGCATCTGTGCAACGCCAATTACCTCACCAAATTGATCCTCTGTTCTGTGAGCACAGAAGAACACTCGCTCCTTGAATGGACCAAGGTTTAAAGCTGGAGTGTTAATTCCAGCTGCATCAACAGCATTAGGATCGTATGCCTTTGGTGGATGATCGTCGGAGAATGTTGAGGTTTCTCTATCGGTGTTGCTAACATGCGCTTCATCACTATGTATGGTAGGTGTAGAATCGTAGTGGTTGGTTAGCTTAACAATTCCATACTGAGGTATTGGAACAAGAAGGTTATTCAACGCATAGACCATGTTCCCTTTATTAGTCGTAGGAAAGTTACTCCTCCCTACAACCATGCGATCTTCTTCTGTGCGATTAGCCTCTAACGCATCCACCATCCCGTCTTGTGTGCGGGAGGAGAAGTCAGGGCGGCTGCCTGGAGCTACCTTTTTGGGAACGTAAGTCATGGGGTGCTACGATACTTCACGAATGGTTACAGCAACACAAAGACCACGAGCGTCTACTTCAGCTCCGGCTCTTGTTACATCTACAGTTAGAATATCACCAATGGCAGCTAACTTTCCTGTTCCGTCAAGTCCTGCGTCAGATTCTGGAGTATACACTGCATTTCCAGAATCCAACACAATCGGATTAGTCATTACATCATCGGTGACAGCTCCAGTATGTTTAACCACATCAATAGTAATCACTTCAGTATCATCTGGAACTACACTTCCAAACGATGCATCAATGGAGACTACTTCACCAGCCTTGCGGAAGATGTGGACAATCTCTGTTTTCGCTATTAGCGCAGCACCCTCCTCCTGCACAGAATGCTTTACAATCTGCATTTCCACCTTCTCAGCATCAATGGGATCGGTGGATTTGATTTGAGCGTTACCAACAGTGTCATCTGGTATCCCCATTTCACCACCAAACGTAACATCATTCTCGAAATGATACTTTTCTGCAATGTTTGAAAAATCTGACATGTTATTCTCCTTGTTAAGTTAATGGACCACCATCTGGAAGTGTAGCTGTAGCCCATTCCGGAAGTCCCCATGGAGTTCCTATGTATGGAACATATCCTTTATCGGAATATGTACTACCTAGATCATTGGGTCTGTCAATTGGAGTTCCATATCCGAAAGGAATTTTAGGTGCAACAGCTAAACTCCTCATCCACTTGGATGGATGTACCTTATGGAGTTTTGCCCACTTCGGTACAGCTATAAAATCACCAGCCTCTTCATCTTCACGATATTCCTGCTGCTCCATATCCACATGAGTATGACCTGATTGAAACTTCAGAAGTGGTATTGTGAGTGGAAGTCCAAGTCCTGTATTTAGATATCGTCCATTTGGCTTATGCGAAAACCGATAATCAAATTCCCATGTAAGTGGACTTATGTTCCTACCAACTCCACCAAGAAATAGCACTGATCCTGGTTTGAATCCTCTAAAGTCCCAAATGTTTACAGATGATCCTAACTCTGTAACTATTAAATCATACCTTTCTCCAACCATTGGCGGTGGCAAAAGTCCCTGAATTGGTCCATATGTCCACCGCTCACTCCAGAAGAACGCAGGATCGAATGTGTCTACGCCTTGAACAATACCTTTTCTATCTGTATTGATGTTCAGCATTCCACGGATTTGCTCATTAGTCAATCCAAGGAAGTTTCCCCCTATCCCTGTTCCACCAAAATGCGGAACAAACGCTCCATCTTCATTCTTCCACGCCATTGTATCAATTGCTACTTTCTTCTTAGTCTTCTGCGGACTAATCTGAAAGTTAGTAACCCACATTGGAGCATAGTTGATTGTCACCCTGAACGCATTTGGACCATTGCGAACACAAGTTGGTGGCCATTTTTTCACCACCTGATCGCCCATAGTAGACCAGCCAGCATTCTTATATACGTTGGCTGCAATTATCAGTTCCTCACTTAATGTTAACGCTGCTCCTATATCCCATCCCGCACGACCAGAGAGACTAATATCAGTAGACCATTGCCTGTCACTTGCAGGAACAAGAAACGCATCATAGACTATGCTAACATTAGGATTCATCCCACGGCTGACTTTATCCTCCACCACATGGAAAATAGCCTCTGCGTCTCCGAGTCCTAAAATAGACATTCGGAATTCTGTTGCCATGTATCGTGGGAATATAGCCATTAGTTATCCGTTGTTAATGCCAACCTATCTATGGCAGCAATCGTATCTTTGGTGTTTGTCTCAATGCTATTAAGTGCATCAAGCTCTGGATTTGCTTCTGCTGTAGACGAGTATGCTAATACAGGAGTGTGGTAGTAGCCTAAACTAAATCCGGTTTTAGTTGTAGATGCTCCCTTTGGTGCCCCTTGTTTACCTATATCTGGATACATTGTACTTGGATCGTATCCAAAAATAGCAGCTGCTCCCCTCATTCTATCAGCTACTTTTGATTGTTTTGCTATTTCTTTTTGGGCTTCAAATATATCATTAAATGTTTTTTTCAAATCTTTTGGAGTAGCTCCACCGTATGTTACAACAGGTGCCAGTAATCCCCATAATGTTTCGGCTCCACCCTCCTGCGCTTTGTTCAATCTTATGCGACGCCTTACTTCTTCTCTTGCTTTTTCTGCCCTTACAATCTGCCTTTGCATTGCACCAATGATAAATCTGGCTTCATCTAGTCTCTGTGTATGTCTAGATCCAAGTGCCTTATCAAACGGTCCTACACCAGATTTTGAGTCTTTACCAGCGACAGCAACAGCACCTTCTTGTGCGAATGTACGTATCATACCTTTAGCATGTGATATTCCCCACTCCATAGCTACCCATGCTCCAGATACGGCTAGTAATGCTATCACAAGTCCAGTCATTCCTCCGGTCATAACAATAGTAAGCGCAGCAAGGGTCTTCATTATACTTCCAACTACCATCAATCCAATTCCCATTTTCCCAATAAGAAACACCATTTTCGCGTATGTAACAACAAGTCCTTTGTTTGATTTCAACCAAATACCAATGCCATTTGCGACATTAAGTATTTCTACCGTGGCACTTTTGAATCCACCTACCAGTGCCTCTCCAACATAACTGAGTATCAAAACACTAGCCTGCTTTATCCTGTCCAGCAAAACCCCAAACGTCTCTGCCATCTTCTCAAACGCCTCATCGGTAGCACCAGTCTTGCTTGCAAAGTTTGCATATATTTCATCAATCTTGGCAAGGTTGGCCTTGAACGCCATTATGCCACGTAGTCCTCGAAGTGATGGAAAGAGCTTTGCGATTTCAGGTGCAGAAAGAGCTGCAATCTCCTTCATTATATTGAGAAATCCCTTACTCCTAATACCCTCAGTTGTAATTGGGCCAAGCCCCATAGATTCAAGTGACCTGGCAAACTCTGCACTGGCTCCAGTAGGGGATAGAAACGCCTTGAGAACATTGTTTAGGGCAACAACAGCGTGGGATGTCTCGATACCGCCACGGGTGATAGCCGCCAGTGTTGCGTTCATTTCGTCCATTGTAACGCCAGCAGACGCCGCAGTAGACGACACCATGCCGATGTGACCAGCCAGCTCTCCAAATGTCAACACGCCCATTCTTACAGCCATGAATAACGAATCGGAAACCTCCTGTGCATGTTCGGCACTGAGACTGTATGAGTTGAGAACGGCAATGATAGCCTGAGTGGAATCCTTTGTATCCGTCATGCCGGCAACAGCAGCCTTGGAAGTAACAGCTAACATCTCCATTGCCTGTGCTGGTGCAAATCCAGCAGAAAGAATATCGTAAAGACCTCTAGACATTGCTTCAGTTGACTGCCCAAACTGAACCGACATTCTTCTAATGCCAGCAGAAAACCTATCCATGTGGGCAGCGGAATCATCGAGCATGGTGGAAATGAAACCGAGCTGCTTGGAATATGCAGCGTATGTTCTAACGGCTGCGATCAGAGGGGCTGCCGCAATAAGACTACCAATAGCCATCTTCCTACCGATAGCATTGATTTTATTGCCTAGCTGCTGGAATTTCTTCGCCATACTATTGGCATATGTATTCCAGTTTTCGTTCTCCCATTTAATAAAGAACGAGGCACCGCTTTTCTGGATATCACCTCTAGTTGCCATTAGCTAAGTTCCCTCCTAAGTGTCTCCCATCCCTTGCTAACTTCTTCATTAGATGGACCTCGACTCCTCTGATGCAACTCATCGATGACATAGCAAGGGTGGATGTCCCTGAAGTCAATCATTTCAGACTTCTTTGTACAATTGACATTGTGGATTTTAGCAGTGAGAACAGAAAACTTATTCCAATCACTACGCTCCTTCCCATTACTCATCAGTGTGAGTTTACGAAGAGTTAGTAGCCTTGGGTTTATTCCGATAATTCCTGCGTGGAAATAGCAGAGCTCTCGGTTGGTGAGGTCTTTGATCCAGCTCTCTGTTTCTTCACTTCCTCCTCCACTTTTTCCCTTGTTATCTTCTTGATCTCCACTGCTAGTTCCTCGATCAGTTCCCCCACCAGTCCCGTTGTCCTCATCACTGCCTCTGCCATGTCGCTCCGGCCGAGGCTTTGGAAAAAAAGCACCCATTCCTTGTAGAATGCATCGGTGGCGTTCTTGATACCTTCTGCTCCCAACCCCATGCCGAATTCTTTAGCGCTGATTTCCCTTTCTTTACACTGCTCCTCACAGATCATGTAGATCATGCTAACGAACAGCATGATGTTTTTCTTGGAGGTAGGAGAGATACGGGAGAGTACTTGATCTTCTCCTTCGCTTGTGATGGGTTCAAAGAGGTTGAGATCGAGAGTGTCGCTGATATCCTCCATGATACCTACGTTGAGAACAATACTCCATTCTTGTTTTTTGTCGTCTGTGAACTTGTGCATGGGTGGTGCGGCCTTTCTTAGTTTACTATGAGGTTGTTTTGGACAAGTGCGAATTTGACTCTTTCTGTTCCTACAGCGTCGTATGTGGAGAATGATATTTCATCAGGTGTATATGTTATCATCGGATTTGCAAACCCCATGTCCTCTACCCACCAAAATGGCACTGCAGCTACGAGTACCCTATGTGTATCTTCAACGCCACTATCCCAAAATGATAAACTTCCACGAGTAAGTCCAGTTGGAATCAGTACTGCAAAAGCAACTACCTCACTGCCAGTAAAATCAAGCGAAAATGCGGTTTGTTTAACAATCCTACACACAGTCGTATTAGCTGGGGTTCCACCTCCGCCGCCATCTGTAAATGTAACCCTGTGATCGACAGTATCTACATTTGTAATAATACAATCAGTTAGGTAATTCGTTGTACCCCAATATAGTGCAACATAATCACCTTCTGCATAGTTATCTTCCTCATCTGCTGTATCAAAATCAAACACAGTAGTACCAGTACCACCACCACTAAACACCGTTCCATCGTGACCAGCGTTTAGTGTACCTTCCTGGGTAATCGTTCCATCTTCTTCCGCTTTTGGTTCAAGATCAGCAGACGCTCCACCTATACTTCCAGTCAGATTGAATCTAGCAGTTGCCATTGTATATCTCCTTATCCAACACTGTCGTATAAGACAGCGACAGTAATTGTTTGATCGGATGTGGTATCAGCTGTACTAACCCAGATATGGTCAATAGTGTGACCTGTAATTGGATTGTTAATCCATTGGGCAAGATCATAAGTCCAAAACCACCCTTCATCATCAGGAACATCATGGGAAAAATGATTTGTTCCAGTAGGTTGATCTCCCTCAACGAAAGCAACATGACTTCTACCATTGGAAGCCTTTACAAACATCATACTAACATCAGCGCCTTCAAATTCACCAGCGACGACCTGACAAACAGCCACAATCATTGCAGTGCCATCAGCTGGCAAAACATCACCATCACTATTGCTATCCACTGCAAATGTAATGAGACCAGCTGTCTTAGCGGATACATTTACATTAAAAAGTGCTCCACCATCCCAATAAATGTCCACATAATCTGTGAGTTCAATATCAGGTGCTGCGTTTGTAGTAGTAACCGAACCAGTTTTGGTACCTACACCACTTGTAGTCACTCCTGCATACGCCTTTGGAGCCGTAACACTATGAGTAATAGCTCCCTCATCCTGCTGTGAGTATCTCACTGGAAATCCAATTCCAGCGATGCTGATATTGCCGTTAATGACTCCATTATTCATGGCTACACCCTTTCGTTATGTTGGCTTTTGATTGATCCATGTAGGATTATTTCCATGAACCAATGTCATATTGGCTTCAACAGAGTACACCTGCATATCACCTAGCGACTCTGCTCGATCAAACTTGGTAATAAGAAAGTCACCCCACATTCCACCTTGAGCATCAGCAGCTACCGCATGTGCATGGTCATTTCTAAGAGACCTTGCATATAATGCAATTCCAGCCTCACTGTCATGTAGTCCAGTAAGGAACGCTACCCTAATCGCTTCAATACCATCTGGCTCACTACCAGCATCATCAATCACAACATTGATAAGCTCAAACGACAGCTTCAACCCTTTCATGCCTTCCCTGGTATCCTTCCATCCAGGATATGCTCGACGGGAAGCATCGGCTTCATCCTTATCTATCGTAACCGTAACATCTCTTGCACAGTCAATTCTTTGAGCTGCTGTAAACGTTGGTACAGTAGACAGAAGGCAAGTCTCATAGTACAACGCTGCATCTTTCCCTAATGGGGCAACAATTTCAATACCCATGATTAGATCCTTATTTCCTAGAGTTGATTAGTTCTTGTACGCCCACTCACGCGATTCCTTCAATATATTCGCCGCCCCACTTTTGATATGTCGATTGGCATTCATCCACCGAGCTGCAACTGGCTTCACAAACGGACGGCGAGGAAAGGTAATCGTTCTTTGTCCTTCTTCAGCCGGATGCTTTTCCCTGAACAATCCACCTTGCTCATGCATTTTTCCCCAGAGTTGTGCATTTTGATAAGACACACCAACAACTGCCTGACCCGCGTTCAGATCAACAGCATAAAGGATAGCCTTATTAAGAAACTCAGACTTCTTCAGGTGTGCATACGGTGGAGTTTCTACTGGAGAATGTATGCTCTTATTCTTCCGTCTCTTAAATCCCTTGATAATCCAAGTCCGAAGTGCAGCACCAGAACGCTTGAGAAAATTCCTTTTCCATCGCAGCATAAAGCTCTTCATACGATGGCCTCTAAACTTCAGCCGTATCTTCACCTTCATCTGCACCCTGTCCATACCTGTCGGCATATGGAATGGACGGCTAACTCCACCAGGGATATGTACCCTACCAGGTTTTGGAAAACTATACAATCCCATTATGTTTTCCTCCAGGTGATCCGATACACAAAATGAATGGAGGCGGCAAATACTTGTCGCTCAACCATATCTTCTATATCGTGAGTAACAGCCATTGATGTTTCATCCCACATTGCTCCGCCGTAATTCTGATCCCGGAAGTAGTCGGCTAGTTCCTCCACAAAATCAGTGAGTGCATCTACTTTATCATTCTCTTCGTGTGGAATATGCTTGTGAACAAGAATGGAAACATTGATATTATCACTGTTATCAAGTCTCGCCTGGGTCGATCGTTCATAACTTGGAACAAGAACGGTAACTATTAGATTCTTCAGTTCCTTCTTATCGACAATGGGAGCATACTGTCTCTTGGCCACAAATGCAAGGGAGAATTTGTCCTTTACATTAATATCAGCAACAATCGCATCACCAAGGGCAGTAGCTCTACTCACACTGCAACCTCGCTTCTCTCAGTCACATTCACTCTTATCAACTTATGGTACCTACTCGACCACCTCCACGCCACCATCCCGTCACCTGCCACTATGTATGTTTTAGTCGTACCCTCACCATCATCAGTAATGGTATCTCCCTCTTGTGGTTTAATCTCAGTTGTTCCAATAACCAACTCACCTGGTTCTATGAGGTAGTTCCTCATTTCCATCTTCCACCGGAGACCGTCAGTGTTCTGTCCCTCAACCATAGACTTACCGACAATTACACTAAGAGAAATAGCAACTCCACCCTGTCTGTACGTCACATTTCTATGAGGTAGAAACAGGGGGAGTGCTGTCATGGCGTTTTGAAGTATATCCGCCATTTGGTTTCCTAGAACACGATATGGCAATGGCAAAATGCATCAGTTGATCTATTTACTGGTTCACCAGACCCAGTATGCACAACCTTTACACCAACAAAGTCATATTTGAGTGTAGCACCAGCAACATTGACCTTGAACCCAGTAGATGGAATCTTAATCCTGACTTCCTCGCCAAGATCACCAACTCCACCTGCACCGAGGAGGTCAATAACGTCGAGCATGTAAACAATGCTACTGCCATCAATAGTGGAGTTTACATCAAGCAACACTGAGATTTTCAACGTATCAGCGTTTACCAACTCCGCTACTGACATATTTGGAACACTGACAACAAGTTCTGCATCAGCTTGCATTGAGTCCTTGTTATCTACCCAAAACTCGCTAATGTCAACTCCACGAGTGGAGTACGTTGTTGCAGTAGCTGCTGGAAGAATAGCTTTTCCTTCAAGTTTTGCAGCTATATCCCTCAGCAACATAGTATCACGTTGATTGGCTGTATTAGAACTAGCCATAGTAAATTTCCTTTCTATTAAGTGGCTGACAATTTACCAACGATTTCGACGTTGGAAATTGCATCAGTAACATGAATTGGAACACCTTCCCAGTCGTATGAGAAAGGAACAACCTTGGCACCAGGACCAACAACCGTACCGCCAGTTGCGTACATACGACTGTCTCGAAGTTGACGCTGAGCCCGACGATTCATAAAGATATGATCGGGCTTGCTACCCATTGGAAATTCAGCCCATAGTGCAGCAAGACGCTGATCAGATAGCTTGCAGTTTGCTTCCTCGGTGATTTCACCAATTCGACCAACGCAATTAACACTGGCAACCTGCAGTCCAGGATATGCTAACAACTCCTGGAAGTACGCAGTGTAGGAATTTGTACCTCCAGCATCAACAATCCGTTCCTCTCTAACCGGAGAAATAGTAAGCGAACCATTGTTTCCCCAGACCCATTGGACGCCCTGAGGACCACCCTTAATCATCCAAACAGATGTTCCAGCATTAGCTGTAGTACCATCGCAGTCGATCAGGATGTTTTCATCTTCCTTGAATCCAAGTTGACTGTGTAATCCATTGAACCCCTTGGCATCACCCAAAGTAGCATGGATATTAGAATCAATTCTACCGTAGTAAAACACTTCCGCCAGATGCTGCATGGTAGCCTCAAGAATACCAGCGGCCTCTTTTGCGATAAACGCTTCCGGTCCATCCTCATCACGGTCGGCAACAGCCTTATCGCAGTCCCAATTAGGGCTCATGATATAGGTTTCAACCGTTCGATTGACATACTTTCCCTTGGTTGCCGCAGTGCCCTCATTAGCATGCCTAAACGCAACAGTCGGCAGTGTAACACGAACAAGGGTCTTATACAGAATTCCCTTAATTGTTCTCGCAGGAACAACAAGCAGCTCTGGGTGAGCCTGAATCGTCTCATCAATCAAACCTACCGCTCCATCCGCTGCATTCTGGATTGCAATGTCGATCAATGTAGGACTTGCAAACTTCAGCTCTCTGTGAGCCTCTGCACGATCCTCCACAATCTTCATATACATATCCTTGAGAACATCATGCATTCTCACATCATTCGGCTTAGCATCAGGCATTTTAATGCCACTAGCAAAGAACGAAAGACGAGTACCGATTTTAAGTGCTGTCTTTTGCACTTTGTCGTTAAGAGAATCAGCAAATTTCTTTGCCTTCGACTCATCATCGCCATCCTGCATTCCAGGAGCCTCGTCATCCTCACCACCACGATGTATGGAGGCGAGTTTGTGTTCAAGGTCAGCATTCTTCTTTTTCAGGTTAGAAGTGAATAGCGCTTGTGCCTCATCAAAGGTCTTACCCTCTGCAAACCATACACCACCTTCACTACCAAACGCCTCGAGAAAATCTTTCCCAGTAGGAGGATCAACTTTCTTCTCAGCAAGTTCCGCTTCCAGTTCGGCAATCTTTTTCACCGCCTGGTCGTCAATCTTCTTGTTGTCAGCCATTATTGGCTCCTTATTAACAAAGGTAAATTCCACAGATTCCTCGGCTAATGCCAGACTAGCCGATGTACTATTATCAGCCCCATACGGACACAATGCAACCCCTCTTAATGGCCACTCACGAAATACAATAGCAGGGCCTTCATGGCTCTGTCCGTTAACCTTGAACTTCGTATTGTCACCGTACTCTTCAGCTTTCAATCCCTGGCCGGCAAAAAAGATACTGGACTCCATTGGAACTCCAGCCTGCATCTTTTTCACCATGGTATCAGTGCGGTCACCTGGCTCAATACTAACAAGTTGTCCATGAGCAACGATTTCTTTGTCACTAATATCAAACTTGTTGAGAAATCCTAATGATTCTCCCGCATCATGTAGCCAGTCAATGTGAACTTTATCCTTGAACTTCATACCACTAAGTTCGTGGTATATTGCATATCCCCAACGATTTACAGGAACATCAGTTCTAATTGTCATCTTAATAGGAACTGAGTATCCTTCTGAGTTATTCTCTCCGCCCTTAATTACCTCTCCATATTCAAATTCAGAGTATGGCGGAGTAAGAACGAAATCCTTTTTCTTCCATTCACGCTTATTTGGCATTGGGATCTTTCTCTATTTTTTCTTCTGGAAATAGTTGTTTGATTACTTTTTCCTCATGGGCTAGTTCTGTAACCACATCCATCCAATCACCACCTGATGTTCTTTTGACAATTCTCTGTCGTGAGTTAATCATCCCCTCGACGGCTTTATTATCAGCTGTTACTTCCTTCAATGGATCAATCCACGGGATACCTGTCGGGTGCCATTCCCATTCAACATCAGCAAGAGTCATACTTGATGGCAGTATAATTTTACCATCCAGTATCCATAAGGTCAACCTCCAATGTGTCAAAGAATTTAGAAGTTCCTGGACGGCTCGCTGTTTTTCTCTTGCTGACTGGAAATATAGTAAAAGTGCCTCACGGGAACCTGAGTAGTTTGTAAAACTCTCGTTGTAGAACGAATATGGAATGTCGAGAGCCTTTAATGCCAACGACATAGTGGCCTGGAGGAAAGTTTGCAGTTCTTCCGATGGCTGTTTACTTTCCAGAAATTCTGCTACATCTTCCGGACCCATATCAAGAACAATTGGACCCTTACCAAAATCAACAGTAAATTCACTTTTGTCTGTATTTCCATCTTCATCAGTTCCACCAGACACCTCTCCAGCCGCTTCCGCTGACGCTCTCTTCATTGCAAATGCGAATATCTGGGATATTTTGGCTCTGGCCAGAGCATAGACAATCGCCTCATTTGTATCCTGCAGCGAGTTAATCCCAGCTGCCATTGGGCTGATACCACGATGCTGGTCGATTCTATCCCGGTATGCAAACTGCAATACATCGCGAGCTGAGAGTACCTTGTTGAATTTCAGCGTACCACCATCCCATACGCGATCATTCAGAAGATATGATTTATGTCTGCCGCTCTTGTCTGTCCTCACTCCATTTTTGTATTCTTTAATAATGTTCGCTGGTAGTCCAGCACCGTACATTGGGTTGGCTATTCTATCTCCCTCAATCCCACTTACATATCCACGCTTGGATTTCCAGATAAAAAAGTCACCATCAACTACTCTGCCGCCCTCGGCTAATCTAATGAACTCATGTAATCCATGCCTACCAGAAATGTCAAAGTTATTCTTCAATCCCCACCACTTTACCAGCTTCTCAATCTGTCTATCTAAATCCTTATTTCCAGTCTTCGATTGAAATTCATGTGTTGCAACAAAGTCAAGGTGCTTCCTAATCATCCATGCAGAGAGGGTGAAGTTTCTTCTTAAATCCCTAGTGGTAGATATTAACTTCCTTCTCTCAACCGCATTAAGATGATCGTCCTCACTCTTAACATCAGATACAGGAGCCCTACGACGTGTAGTGGTAACAGTCGCATCGTATCCAAATGCTTTCTTCATATAGCTGACAACACCCATTTTACCATCCTGTCTGATTAAAATCTACTGTGGCTGCTATAGGCCGAGTAGAGGGAGAGGCTTCCATGGCCGCTCTTCGTTCCCAGTAATCAAGTGAATAACGGTCTATTACAATCCTCAATCCATCCACCATGATTTCACTTACTCCAGGGGAAGCTGCTATTGCCGCCCTGAGCGTAGAAACTACTTCTGATGCAGCTGGATCAGCCATGTTATTTCTATCCTTTACACTTTATTGGGAAACAACCATCCATGCCTTCTTCTTTTTGAAGCATCATGGCTGATACTGGGAACTCTACATCTAAATCTACTTGCAAAATGCAATACTGGTCATTTTTACGTGCTTTAACTGCAAGAGCCAATGTACTAAATACACCCTGAAGTTCCCAAGCAACATTTGGAAAAATTCCCTCTCGATACTGACATACTACCCATAATTTTGTTTTAGTCATCTTTTGTTCTCTTGAAAATTAGGTTATATCCTCTACGGTAAAGTCAATCCCACGAACTTTTATTTGAGCTGGATCAGCATCTGTTGATACTGTAATCTTGACGGTATATGGAGAATTGGCAACCAGCTGTCCAGACATCTTAAATTGAACAGCCTTCCCAATAGCCACAATATGATCGCCCATTATTAGCACCTCAGTATTCACACGCTGATTTGCAAATGTCAAATCAGTTGTAGTGATTTCAACTATAGTTGGAGTACCAGTGAGTAATTCCCCTTCATCTAACACATCAGCAAGCGACACTGACATATTATTCGTTTCCCCCACTGCAAGTACCGGCTCTTCTGGTGCTACTATCAAACTAGCCATTTCTGGCTCCAATGGTAAGAAAATGCGGCTTGTTGTTTTTCATCCTGAAGTGTGGTTTATTTCGTATAGGTGAAAAGTGTGGTTGATTAGTGCTAAATCTAAACCACATACCAACTGGCATGGGAATGATATCTGGAGCTGCAATCCCTCGATAGAGACCTAAACTTTGCATCATATCAAACGATGTAAATACTCCATCGTCTCTTGGATACACTGTAAGAAATGATAATCCCTGACCAACTGTGCTAGCCAACACATCCTCACCATAATACGACGCCGGATACCCATCGAAAGCAACGTATAAATCAAACACGTTAAACTCTAACGCATCGAATTCTTCAAATGTTAGGTCTTCAAAAATCACTATACTGGCCCCGCTGAAACTGTTACTATTCCACTATCACTCCACAATTGCCCATCAACTTCTGGATCAGCAACTGGCATATTAGGATAGAGTGTTTTTCTATTTGTATCAATGGTTTCCTCAACCCTTGTAGTATCATCCCAGATTGCATCGTCACTACGAAATCCAATTACACGATAGTTATTATATGCAGCTCCTGCCGTTTGATTATTAATAACACTAACTGCATTATTGTTTGCATACCCACCAATAAGAAGAAAGTCAGCCGCCCGCTTCAAAACAATCGAGTGATCTGCAGAGCCTGCATTTATATACGGATTGATTAGCGTAATTCCTCTGCAATGTCCTTCATCATCATCACCAGCAACAACAAATCGAGAGGTAGAACTTTCAGCTGCTGATTCATAATAAACCCCATCAATTTTTACTACATGCGACAACAAGTCAAACCCAATTTCATTCTTTTCGATTACACCACCAATAAAGTTTTGTGATACACCTCCAATAGTCTGAACACCAATACCATTAGACATTGCTGACAAACCATACCATGCCGTTGCATTGATATTTTCCATCTTGAGACCAACACCAAATTTGCGTATTACACACTGATAGCCTGTTTGCCATGAACTCGTAGTACTATAATATGGAATGTTGATTCCAACTGTATTGGTATCATCCCCCATGCCATGAAGTTCTAGATTTACAAACTGTGAATTGTAATTTTGCCCTGCAAAAAAGATACCCGTAATACAACTTGCATTAGAACATTTCAGTAGAAAGTTCCTAAATGCGTTGCCCCAATTGTTTTCTACAGCACCTACGTTGATGGCGTGACCAGTACCAGTATATGTTAGCCATGTTCCTGCATCTCTTGGGTCAGATCCTGGACTCATAATGCAAGGTACCCGCGTACCTACCAATTGAATTCCATTAGTAACACCAATTGTACTAGCAAATTCTGTTTCCTCTCCAGGCCTCATAATTACAATACCGCCACGCGAACCAAGATCATCAATTGCTGAGTTTACCTTATCCCCATAATCTACATCGGAGTATTCATCAGCAATTCTTATGTTCTTATGACCTGCAGCAACAAAGTCAGCTAGATCACTAACGAACAATTGAGCCTCACCAACCGGCTTTGGAGAGTTGTATACTGGAGCACCATTTAGTATTGCTCTAGCTAACGTCATTACTATCCCCACTTCTCTCTAGTAAACGTAGTACCATCGTATCCAAGTACAGCTGTTCCAATAACAGCGTCACCAGCATCGTTTAGCACTGTAGCTGCATTAGTTACTCTATTTTGCTCATTCTTGGCAAGCATGAATAGCCAGTTGAGTTTATCTACAATGGATGCATTGGCAGCGGGTACAGCAGCTAGTTCTGTAATTGGTGTGCTTAAAGAAGTCGCTGTAAATCGTCGTGTACCGGCATTGTCCTCGGTTGTTTCCCATAGGTGATCTATTTTTGAATCGTTTTCCTCGATCGCCGTCTTGACGGCCGCCGCGTCATGCGTGCTGTTGCCGCTAACGGTGCCCGTGATAGCAGCAGTCAAACCAGCAGACATAGTAACGGCACCCGTCAAGATTGTCGTGCCGGCAACCTCAACTGTGTCGATAAACAAGCCTTTTGCAATGAGAAGACCCTGACCAGAACCACCGCCCACGATGTAGCAGCCAGCACCAGCACCATGGCCACGAACCACAAAACCGTCCCCACCACCACCAGCGCCTACAACTACGGCATCAGTAACAGACGAGTCGATATTCAGAGCCGCTCCGCCACTGTTATCAATGTTTACAGTCCCACTAGCATGTGACCCAGAAATCACCAATTGAGAAAGTGTCAAAACAGTACTACTACCACCGTGAGCACCGTCTGCTAAGGTGACTGCTGTACCCGCTGCGTCTGGAACTACAAGTGCAGTTGTTAATTCAATTTCTATGACTAACTCTGCCATGTCGGTTGCACCACCTAGTATGATAAACACACTTTCGGAAGCTGCCGCAAACAAATTATTGTGGAAATGCAGTTCGTAGGTCCCCGTCCGCATGTTTGCAGGCGTGCCGATCCTTACTTGACCAGCTGTTGTTGGTGCCTCGTATGTACCCTCTGTAGTTACATTCTCGTCAACAGCTAACGCCAGTCCAACCTCTCCCGTTCTCACATATCCACCAACGATACCAGAGTTCTGATCCAAACTCCCTAAACCCGCACCAATAGCACTACTGAAATCCTGAATAAACACAGTTATAATTTGGCTTGTCGAACCCTTGACAATCTGTCTCTTCATCCTCTTGCTCCTCCGCTTGTCCCTGGATGTATTCTTGGCCCGAACCTAGTTTGAATTGCCCCAAGAGCCGATGGGTTGAGCCCTACGTTCAACAGCGATGCTGCCTGTACCCGGAAGTCGCCCCCTACCGCGTCCACGAACTTGGGATCAATCGTCTGGTCGTTCGGTCCCTTGGTCACGTTCGTTGTCGCCGTGCCGTTGTAATAATCATTCCAATCGAAAAAGTTGGATAGCTCTGCACCGCTCGACCAGTTCGCTGCCGCTGTGAATCCGTAGATGATGTTCCGTCGAAACACGCAAACCTGGGCGTCTGTTGCTAAGACGCCAGTCGTACCACTTGCATGGTAGAGCGTATTGCCGATCGCAGTAAAATAGTTGTCTTCATCTACGTTAATTCCAACGAGACAGCCTTTGATTAGACTGTTGATGAGACGAACATAGACGGCATTAACTGTCACACCGATTGCAGAGTCATAGAAAACGCAATCGTCTATCACCGTACCTACACTTCCTCGTACCGCTGCTGTCCCCGTCGACTTCATTCGGCACTGTGAATAGTACCCGTATGCGTTGCCTGAATAAAGCCCGTAACCTCCGCCCGTGTTTTCCAGATCGCAATTCACCGCCCTGCCGCCTATATCAAGTCGCAATGCACCGACGATATCGTTGGCCTTGATTTTCATGTTCCGCACAGCGAAATAGTCGTCGAGAAGTAGACTATTGCCTGCCGACCCCGTAAAATCCCAAAACGGCTGGCTGCCGTCGGGTGCCTCGGAGGTAACATCCGACAAGTCTGTGATTCCGATGATGCTGATTGGAGCCGCGAGCGTGCCGTCGCGAGTGGCGTCGTCGATGTCATCCGCGGCAGTGTACGTGTCGTCGTTGAGCACGTACAGATTATCGCCCGCTGCAACGCCTCCCCACCACGCAACAAACTCAGACCAGCCGAATGGATCGTCCCAGTTGCCCAAGGCGCTGTTGCCGGCCTGTGCCATGAATTTGTTAGCCATTGCCTAATCCTAATTGTCCACCAGTATCAATTCAAACCCCGCTGAAATATCCATAGCATCTGTTCCACTGGTGCATTGCATTTTAAGAATGGCGGGTCCAGGTATAGGCTTCGGTAGACTAAAAATATGATGAAGATATGATGTTCCAACTGTTTGTAATCCAGCTGTACCTTTAGTAATAAACATTTTTTCTTCAACATCAGGTTCTGGATTAACAAGAATGGTAATGTCCACAAGACCTGCATTACCACCTGTCTTATTGCAATCAGCATAAATCGATTTTATATATGCTGTCTGTGTAGATGGTATACCGTATACAGCCATTTGAGTCTGGCCTTGACCAATACGGATTCTAGCAGAAATAGATGTATCAGTATCAGCCGTTGCATCAATACTCCCTGCATTAACAGTTGTACCGCCTTTTGTCAACACATGCATCCGATGTATTAGAACATACGAATTGACAGTATCTACATCAGTAACTCCTGTAAGGTAAATATCTTCGGAAACTTCCTTTGCATTCCAAGCTGTAAGACCATACACTCTAAGTGTATTTGCACCTGTACCTTGCACCGCTGCAGTAGCACCCCATGAGTTAGTACCACCAAGTAATGTTTCAGTAGTAGCTACTGCTGATTGTGCATACAGTGTAATAGTATCACCAGCACCATCAACGGCAGATACACCAGCCTGACCTGTAGTACCAGTTCCATAATTAACTCCAACACCAGCTTCAAGATTGACAGCCTTAACAAGATTCACTATAGATGCAGCTGCATTTGCACCAATCAATACATTATTTTCTGCATCTACAAGTACAGTAAGAAATGTATAGACTTTAGTACCTATAGTAACAGTTTCAGTATTTGCTACAACAGCATCAAGTGATAGTGTTCCTGCAAATGAAACATCAAGAGCATCTGAGGATGATACAGCATGTACTCTAGCCGTAGTTGGTGCTACATAAATCAGCGTTCCACCAACTTCTCCCTTATCCCAAATATCAGCAGTAGTACCTAAGTCGATATCAAAGTTCCTGCCAAACTTATTGACAGTAGTAACACCAGCAACATTTCCCCTTGCCATTTCTAATGCTGAATTAACAACAAGATTACCACGATTTTGAGTTACTGTACCCCCTATATAATGAGGATCAACAGCAAGGGCAGACCTATTTGCATCATACCACAGCATACTAAATATGCCAGCTACTAATGCAAACCATACCAGTACAGCTAGCCCTACTTTCACTCTTTTCATTTCAATCTCCTTAATTTTCTCGCTTAAGTGACGCCTGCACTACAGCACAGGTACTTCGCATTTCTGTAAGTGTTGAATTCAACTGCACACTGTCATCGTGTTGCTGTTTAGCAATTTCCCTAACAGTTGTAGTGAACTCTTTATCCTTTGCTGGAAGTGTTCTTGTGATAATCCATATCAATATGGCAGCAAGAACAACAGTTGATCCTAACTTCGCAACTGGATCGATCATGTTTGACGGAATTGCATCAGCTGCAATCAATCCTGTAATAGTTGAAATAAGTGCAAACCTCATAGTACAATCTCCATAGTAACTGGTTCTATTTTATCCACCATTTCGCACCCCGTATTTCTCCACCCAACTATTCCCACAGCTAACACACTTCCATTGTTCCCAAATTATCCTATCGAATCTCTCACCGGACACAGTGAATCCAATAGTTTCTGCTTTATTCGTTTCCCTCACAAACACTGCCTTTTGCAACCTGCACTTCCGACAAACTCCCATTTCCGGACAATTGTTGCCTCGTTTGAATGCTGCCTGTGATTCCCTATAAACTGGTACATCAATCGGCATAGCTAACCTTTGTTCTCCTCTGATGAACAAGTTTCTTATCCACTGTAGTGCTTCCCAACCGACTGGCTCCAACTGCACATCCTACTAAATTATCCCACCAGTGGGTGTCTTCGCGTCCAGGATATGGCTGCCAAGTGTTTACCACTTTCCCTTTTGCGGATACTTCGGTGGGGTATTCACTCGTGAAGTGCTCTGCAATACATTTATGATCCGCTTCACCGAATAGTTGAATACATCCTCGTTCTCCTGGAGGAGCCAACAACCCATTGTTTATATGGGATTTCCAAAAGTTGATATCATAGAGTATATGCTTTGTAGAATTTTTAGACGTAGCCGCTGGAATTCGCCAATGAAATCCAGGAATATCACCTACCTTATCCGTATATTCATCCAACGGTTTTCTATCCGCACCAATGAATCTACCATGTCCAGGCATCAATCTAGCCTTCCACGACATTTCACGACAAAACTTCTTAACCAACGGTGTCTGCCAATTTGCATCAATGATACATATTCCAATGTCAAGTCCTGTATGTCCCCATGCACGGAATAGCAGTTTACTAGTGCATTCCTTCAATCCTGCATAAATCGACGCTTCAACACCCATGCCAGGGTATTTCTTACCCAGTGTTTCGCTAATGTCCCTTCGAGTAAAATACTTTCTCGTAGTCTCCGGCCAAATGTTATACTGCAACACATACCCATTAAACTGCATATCCCACCCCACCACCATGTAGAATAAAATATGCTTGTGAACATCAATATGCATGGTTAGGTGAGTGACATTTGGAGGAACCTGCCATCGCTGATATGCTGTAGTTTTTTCGCATACATGATCCATGGTGACCACCTCACCATCCGCTATGTCATCCAGCGGAGCATTCATATACTCTGCCCAGAATGCATCCTCACCAACTTTAACCCTCAAATCCATGGTATACTGAATTGCACTTAACTGCCCTTTAGTGTAACATTCATCCCACATTGGAACGGCACCCTCATCCATTGCATCACGATGTTCAATGTAGAAGTTATGCGCTCCATCTCCTCGATTTCTCTTCAAATCCGCATACTCATCCCAGAGAGCTGTATTTGTTGGCATTGATTCCAACAACCCCGTTTTGACTCCCTGCCACTCCGGTTCTTTGTCTTGATCGAGAAACCTCTCTGCTAAATCTCCCTTGTGAATGATAGTACACGGCATTACAGCCGCTATCTCGTGCTCATGCCCTGCTAGTCCAAGTATCGTTCCCTTGATTGTCTTTTCCCTATCCGCACATTGAGTAGGTGATTTAGCCGACTCATCAGTTTGCGGATCATCTAACACCACCAGCTCGGGACGAATGCTACCTCGACCACCCGGCAAGTTAGCCTTCATCCCACGAATTGAGCTGGTGATGCCTCGCACCTCGACCACAGACCCAGACGTTTTACATCCTGGCACAGAAGGCATAACAAGTTGGTCACCCCTCCATACTAGGTATGTAGATTCCCCCCAAAGAAGCTGACCGGGGGCCCTATTAGATACGCCTTCCAACGCCCAAATGGGATATGCAACCTCCGGCCAATCTTGCAGAATCAGCTCATTACTGGATAATTCTTTCTTGATATTATCTAAGCTTTGCTGTGCATGTTTTTCTGTAGCAGAAATCAGCACCACATAACGTCTGTGTGCAGATAAAATTCCCCAGAGAACAGCTGATTCAGCAATGGTGGTTTTACCCGTCCCTCTTGGCATGGCATATGCAAATAGGCCACCATGCTTTATAGCCAATTCCATACGATTTAGCACCGCATAGTGAACGTCACTAAATGGACGAGTGTAGAGACTCGCTTGGTATGTTTGACAGAAGTAGGAAAGGGATTTTTCTGCTGCCCTTCTTTTTGCCTCATTGAGCACTTCTGGAATATCGCCTATCTCCCTAGACGCAAGAGATTTCATCCTCTCGTGTTTTACGGAAGATTCACGATGAGCAACCTGAGACGGCATTATCCCAATTTATTCTTAATCTGAATGTCGATAACAGGCATTGGAAACATTTTTACCACTGTTATCCTCACACCAAATTTTTCAATCTTCTGTCCCAGCCTATGATAGAATGCAGCTGCACTCTCTACCTGACTCATAGCAGATTTAACTGGACGCTTGGACATTCTCACCCTCCCGAACGCAACTTGCCTTCCACTCTTTAATCTGATTTTCATCCCACCAGTTAGATGTTGATTCCATCTTGACGTAATATGACTTTACGCCAGATTCATCAATTGCTGCCAGTGAAACAATACCTTTTGTTCCAAATGGAGTAGAAACCTCATCATAGGGAGAAAACTTAAATTCTACTGTCTTACTCATAATCTTGGTCCTTTGTGTAGTCTTGTACGAGTTTAAGAAACGATGCCCCGTTTACGCTACACCTTTGCCCTTTCCATCACATCCCCATCAAAAATCATTTTATCCCCACGGTACAGTTTCAACCTTCCATATGTACCATTATCAACTGGCGGTACTGGAACATCACCAATCGGCTCACCACCGTAGTAACGATTAAGTATACTTTCCGACGGATCGCCTTTCCATGTAGGTTTCAATCCAGCCACAATGCTAGGATTCATCACTCCACCACGAGAATGCTGTAACCCTGCATTGTGTCCAAGTTCATGCATGATTAGAGTAGACCATTCACGAACGATGTTTGATGGCTGGTAAGTAGACAAATACTTACACCAGATGTTGCTACTGCAAGTTTCATTTTGTCCAACAACAGCCAACCCAATCCACCCTCTAGATCGAGATACGAATAAGAATTCAATGTTTGCATTTTCATTCGCATCTACACGAATAAACTGCAATCCAATCTGCCGATAAGCCTTCACACACAAACTCCAAGCTTCTTCAAACTTATCCTCAAGAAACTTCGGCATTTCTGACTTATCAACACACACATGCGCTGCATGAAATTCCCCTATTCCATGACACTCAGCCCAGCTGCCAGTACCAACCGCCGGCTTTACATACTTTCCATAATCACAACAGCCACAGCG